>Ga0209084_1000036_pt1 | contig 128953 bp, 120 predicted proteins | sample C_130820_MF_Meta_FD_187309 | JGI IMG/M metagenome (GOLD analysis project Ga0209084, IMG submission 187309) | Freshwater microbial communities from Lake Croche, Canada to study carbon cycling - C_130820_MF_MetaG (SPAdes) (version 2) | ecosystem: Environmental > Aquatic > Freshwater > Lake... | reverse complement strand
AACCGAATGTTGTATTAAATCCAATAGCATTAGACAGGCTTACTGTGGAAGGTCAGCAGGATGTAGCAGAGAATTTTGCCGATGGTCGGAATCCCCAAGACAAGGGTGATGCCAAACGACACGGTGTAAATACCAAAGCAAGTGTAAGTAGTTTACGTAAGACTGCCAAGCAAGGCGGCCGCAAAGGTCAACTTGCACATTGGATGGCCAATATGAAGGCAGGAAAGGCTAAAAAGAAATAATGTTTAATTTTATAAAATATGTAGTAGAGGGCAAAGAAGTTAAACAACTCGAGCAAGTGAAATTATCCTATGCCCGCGATGCACTAGAACCTGTGTTAAGTGAAGATGCTATAGATTATCATTATGGCAAGTTATATAAAACTTATGTTAATCGCTATAACAGCGGCGAAGGTGATATGGACTTCAATGAAGCAGGTGCTTACTTACATAGCGTATATTTTCCACAACTACAGATTCCAGATGAAGAAAATACACCAATTGGTGCATCCAAAGAGTTTATTGAAAAACATTTTAAATCTTTTGATAACTTCAAAGAAGAATTTACCAAAGTTGCTATGGGCATACAAGGAAGTGGATGGGCTTATCTTGCTCGTAATGGTGAGATAAAAACTATTGTCAATCACCAAATCAAGAATGATATCATACTACTAATAGATTGGTGGGAACATTCTTGGTATGATTACCAAGCAGACAAGAAAGGTTATTTAACTAACCATTGGAAAATTATCAATTGGAACATTATAGACGCTCGTTTATAAAATAAACATTGACATATCTCCTTGCATAGTATATACTTACTTACAAGGAGATTTTTTATGGGTAAAGCATTTGGGGCGCCTGAACAGGCCAAAATTAAACAAATTGTTGCAGAGGGCATGACCGTTATGCAGGAAATTCAAGACCTTACCGAAGGACTTAACGATACCATTAAAGCAATAGCAGAAGAACTCGAAGTCAAACCCAGCGTGATCAAAAAAGCAATCAAGATTGCACAGAAAGATCAATGGGACAGCGTTTGGAAAGAGTTTGATGATTTGGAAACTATCGTGGATATCAGCGGACATTCGCATCGTCGTACTGATGAGTGAGATATTAAAAAATGTCATTAACTGGATACGGAATGACTATAAGGCTTACCCTCTACGTTTTATCGTTGAAGTTACTGCTTGGACGCTTAGTATCGGATGTGCGATTACTATGGCGCTCACTGTACCAAATCCGCCTCTTATCATCCTGTATCCTATTTTTATTAGCCAATGTATTATGTACGGCTGGTGTGCTTGGAGTCGCCGATCTTTTGGCATGCTCGCTAACTACGCATTGTTAGTCACTATAGATAGCGTTGGATTATTTAGGATGCTAAATAATTTATGAGTAAGGTCAGATCAGCCATAATTGATCATAAGAAGGTCAGTGAGCCATTAAATCACGAGGAGGAAAAATTATATGTCATATGTTGACGCATGGTGGGATCGCGATAAAGACGTTGTAAAAGTCGTTGAGCGTGATGCCAAGAAAGGCAGAATCTATCAAGAATATCCTGCCAAGTTTGTCTTTTATTATCCTGATCAAAAGGGTAAGTACAAATCAATCTACGGTGAGAATCTAAGTAAAGTATCTTGTAGAAATAACAAGGACTTCCAGAAAGAACTACGTATTCACGGCGACCGTAGACTATTTGAAAGTGATATTAAACCTGCATTTCGTTGTTTGGAAGATCATTATCTCGGTATTGATGCACCAAAACTTCATGTAGCGTTTTTTGACATTGAGGTTGATTTTGATCCTGAACGTGGTTATAGCACTCCCGAAGATGCTTTCATGCCAATTACATCCATTGCTGTACATCTCCAATGGTTAGAAACATTGGTATGTTTTGCTGTTCCACCTAAAACACTAACAATGGAACAGGCACAGGAACAAGTTAAAGACTTTCCTAATACCATATTGTTTGAAACAGAAGGAGAAATGTTAGATGCATTTCTAAATCTAATTGAAGATGCTGATATTCTAAGTGGTTGGAACAGTGAAGGGTTTGATATTCCTTACACAGTTAATCGTGTAACCAAAGTGCTAAGTAAAGAAGATACTCGCAGATTCTGTTTGTGGGGGCAATTTCCAAAGAAAAGAGAATATGAGAAATATGGGAAACAGGCTATTACTTATGATCTTATTGGTCGCGTTCATTTGGACAGTCTCGAACTGTACAGGAAATATACCTATGAAGAACGTCACACCTATAGGCTCGACGCCATTGGAGAAATGGAGATAGGTGAGAGTAAAACTGTTTATGAAGGTACACTGGATCAATTATACAATAAAGATTTCCGCAAGTTTATTGAATACAATAGACAAGATACCGCACTACTTGACAAGTTAGATAAAAAATTAAAATTTATCGATCTTGCCAACACACTGGCACACGAATGTACGGTATTACTACAGACCACAATGGGTGCCGTAGCAGTAACAGAACAAGCAATTGTTAATGAAGCACATCACAGAGGGTTAATTGTTCCAAGTCGTGCCAAGCGTGATGAGACTGAAAACAATCAAGCAGCGGGTGCCTATGTAGCGTATCCTAAGAAAGGTTTGCATGATTGGATTGGTAGTATGGACATTAACAGTCTATATCCAAGTGTAATTCGTGCATTGAACATGGGTCCAGAAACTATTGTTGGACAAATACGCCAAACTAATACTGATGAATTTATTCACGAACAAACTACATTACATAAAAAAACCTTTGCTTCTGCATGGGAAGGTATGTTTGGCAGTTTAGAATACGAAGCAGTAATGCGTCAAGATCGTGCTTTTGAAATTACTATTGATTGGGAAAATAGTGAAACTGATATATTAAGTGCTGCTGAAGCATATAGATTAATCTACGATAGTAATAAACCATGGATGCTTAGTGCCAATGGTACAATCTTTACCTATGAACAAGAAGGTATTATTCCTGGCTTGCTGACTCGATGGTATAGTGAGCGTAAGGATATGCAGAAAAAACTTAAAGCCGCAATGACTGCTGGCAATAAGATTGAAGAAGAATATTGGGACAAACGTCAATTGGTTAAGAAGATTAACTTGAATAGTTTATATGGTGCTATTCTTAATCCAGGTTGCAGATTCTTTGACAAGCGTATTGGACAAAGTACTACACTTACTGGTCGTGCTATTGCTCGTCACATGGCAGGTAAAGTTAATGAAGTCATTACGGGTGAATTTGATCATGTTGGTAAAAGTATTATCTACGGTGACACAGACAGTTGCTATTTTTCAGCCTACAATACATTAAAGTTTGATATTCAAAAAAAACTTATTCCCTGGGATAAAGATATTGTTATCCAATTGTATAATACAATTGCAGATAGTGTTAATGCTACATTCCCACAGTTTATGTTAGATGCGTTTCATTGTCCAAAGTCACGTGGTGAAGTTATTAAGGCAGGTCGTGAAATTGTTGCTATCAAAGGTTTGTTCATTACCAAGAAGCGGTATGCTGTATTGTATTATGACAAAGATGATAAGAGATATGATAGCGACGATAAACCTGGCAAGATCAAAGCCATGGGATTAGATCTTAAACGTAGTGATACTCCGGAATTTATGCAAAAGTTTTTAGAAGAAGTATTAACTAAAGTTTTAAATGGAAGTCAAGAAAAAGAAATTCTAGAAATGATTTCAGAATTTAGAACTGAGTTTAAGAATAGACCTGGTTGGGAAAAAGGTTCGCCGAAACGTGCTAACAACATTGCCGAGTATCAAGAAAAAGAACGCAAGGCAGGTAAGGCTAATATGCCAGGTCATGTACGTGCAAGTATTAATTGGAACACTCTTAAACGTATGAACGGTGACAAATATAGTGCTAATATCGTTGATGGTATGAAAGTTATTGTTTGTAAAGTTAAAGCAAATCCACTGGGCTATACTTCAATTGCATATCCAGTTGACGAATTACGTTTACCTAAATGGTTCCAAGAACTGCCATTTGATCATGCAGAAATGGAAGCAACTATTATCAATAACAAACTTGATAACCTTATTGGGGTTCTAGAATGGGATCTAGAATCTACAACTGAAACCAACACATTTAATTCATTATTTACTTTTGACTAAAATATTTGTTGACTTTCTCCCTAAATCTAAATAAACTAACTAAAAGGAAATTATTATGAAATCTATTCTACAAGACATTGTTGCACATACTAACAAACTAGGCTTTCTCAACATTGTTAAAATTACAGGCACAGAAGACAAAACACAAATTGACTCTATGGCAGATGACCGTACTGTTATTATGTTTGCAGAAACAACGGACCCATATCCAGATATGATTGGTACATATGGTATGCCACAACTTGAAAAACTACGCTATCTGTTAGATGGTAAAGAATATCAAGAGGATGCAAAGATTGAAGTAGTTACTGCCGAACGCAATGGTGAAACTATTCCAGTTGGACTCCATTTTGAAAACAAAGACGGCGACTTTAAGAACGACTATCGCTTTATGAATCAAGACATTATCAATGAAAAATTGAAAACTGTCAAATTCCGCGGTGTTGCTTGGAATGTTGAGGTTGAACCTACAATTGCTGCAATTCAAAGATTTCAATTCCAAGCAGGTGCTAACACAGAACACACATCATTCTTAGCCAAAGTTGATGGAGATAAACTAACATTTACGTTCGGTGATCTTAGCAGTCACGGTGGAGAATTTGTATTTGCAACAGGTGTTACAGGTAAAATTTCTAAATCACAAACTTGGCCAGTAGCACCAGTATTGTCTATTCTAAAAATTGCAGATGCTAATAATGCTAAGATTAGTTTTAGTGATCAAGGCGCTATGCAGATTACGTTAGATAGCGGATTAGCAACTTACAAATATATTATTCCAGCAAACGCATAAAATGAAACAAGTTAATTTAACACCACTACAAAAAGACTATGCGGTATATTTGCCAGCAATTAGTTCTTTTTATAGTACATATGTCGCTAAACAAAGATTAGAAAAGTTTATACCAGATGATCGTATCCCTAAAGGATTTGATCGTGGTATCGAAGGTATGAATTTTTTAAATCCAGAACAAGGGTATTTTACATACAAATATGGGTTGTATTCAGCAGGTCATGCACAATTAGATCTGAATAAAAGTATTATTCAAGAATCTATGATACAACAAAGAGATCGTAATAACACTATGATCTTAGGTGACTCGGGCGGATATCAAATTGGTAAAGGTGTTCTTAAATTTGACTGGTTAGATTTTGAAGGACCGGCCGCAACTAAAACCCGAAAACAAATTTTAGATTGGCTTGAACTAACTGCCGATTGGTCAATGATGCTAGACGTTCCTACTTGGGCTTGTGATCATATTCATAGTCCAAAAACAGGGTTAAAAACATTCGATGATTGTTTAGATAAAACAAAATATAACAACAAGTTTTTCTTAGATAATAGACAGGGACTTACAAAGTTTTTAAATGTTCTCCAAGGCAACGATTGGGATACTGCTGAAAAGTGGTATAATGGAGTAAAAGAATTTAGCGATCCAGCAGTATGGGGCGATAAGGCCGCAGAAGGTTGGGCCATGGGTGGCGCTAATATGTGCAAGATGGATATTACCTTAAAGCGACTAATGACTCTTAGAGACGAAGGTTTGCTTAATGGTAAAGACTGGATGCACTTCCTAGGCACAGCACAATTAGATTGGGCTGTATTTTTAACTTCAATTCAACGACAAATAAGAAAACACATAAATGAAAACTTTACCGTATCTTTTGACTGCGCCTCACCGTTTATTGCAACAGCGCACGGACTTGTCTACACAAATGCACAACACACCCCAAAAAGGTGGAGTGTTATTATGGACAAAGCCCCAGACAACAAAGCCCTTGCAGAATCAGATATACCATTCCCATTCGAAAGTGAATTAGGTCGCAGATTAAATATGGGTGACATTTGTCACTATGCTCCTGGCATGTTGAATAAGATTAAAAAAGAAGGTAAAACTAGTTGGGACAGTTTTGCTTATGCTCTTATGATGGGGCATAATGTTGAATGTCATATTGTAGCGGTACAACGTGCAAATCAATTAGCAGACATTGAAAAAACTAGATTTAAACCCGACTGGAGACATTGGAATAAACTTAGTGCTAAAGACTCTAATGCCGATCAATATAGCGATTGGGTTCCACGTAATATTCTTTATTTTGATCGATTTGTTGAAGAGTTGTTTAATACTAAATCAAAAGTAGAAGCATTTGAAATGATTGAAGAAGGGTTAAATTTCTTAAGAAGCCTCGAAGGTTCTAGGATGCAAGGTGGTCCTGCTCAAAATACATTCAATGCTTTATTTACAGTTGAAAATGTTACAAAATCTTTAGAGGTTGATCTAGAAGATGTTGAAGATGCAAAATATAGAGCACTTGAAAATAGATTGGCTGAATAGCATATTGCATTCAATTAATAATTCTGTTATACTAATAATATGAAACGTAATTACACAACTGGCGAAACAGATAATGTTCAATTCTTTATTGGTGCAGAAGTTGAACATACTCCTGCATTTGGAATGAAAACATTATTTGTTACAGGTCTTCAAACTGTTGAAGATATTGCAACAAATTTACAAGGTTGTGAACATATCTTTTTTGGTGCTAATCATAGTTTTAATCCTAAAGAATATGACAGTTGGAAACAATGGGAAGACATGATCTATTTCTTCCTTAAAAAAGAGTATCTATGTTCGTTAGATATTCCAATCAACTTAGCAGAAGAATTTCTAGAAAGCGGATTAAATGACGATAACAATTTCATTCCACAAATTAGAATTCCATTACCTTACATTAAGTTGTGGAATTATAACACAATGATTAAAATTGATGACAAAGATTTTAAGGCAACTAATCCCGGTGTATGGTCACACAGTCTACATACACTAATGGATCGTAGTAAGTTCACAGACTGGTCACAATATAAAAACGACGAGGTATTAAAATGATAAACGCAAAACTAACCAAACAGGTAGCACAACAAACTTCTGAAGAAAAACTTTTTAAGTTACTTGAAAGCATGGATTGGAAACTTTGGGAAATAATGAATATGATGAAAGATAATCTTCCAGAAAAAGCAAAAGGTCCTAAACCGCTTAAATCTGCAACCAAGAAAACAGAAGAATGAACCAAGATATATCAATGATATGGGTTAAGTTCCAGAAGGAAGGAATCCACTGCTACCCTGCTGCGGCAACTGACCCGAAGTTGGCCACAGGAGACGAGTACGATGTTAGTTTTCTAGGAACACCACATCGTCATATTTTCCACTTTAAAGTTTCTATCCAGGTCTTCCAAGATGACCGTGATATTGAATTTATCCAGTTTAAGCGTTGGCTTGAGAAGTGCTATAACGATGGTATTCTTGAACTCAACCACAAATCTTGTGAGATGATTGCTCGTGAACTTAACGCGACAATCGTAGCAAGGTATCCTGGTCGTAAGACCGCAATCGATGTAAGTGAAGATGGCGAGAATGGCGCTTTGCTTATGTTTCATAATCAACCCTAATAATAGGAAAAACAGAAATGGCGAATATTCCAGCCTATGTTCAAAAAACCCTCCGTATGAAACCCGAAGTCGAAAAGATTTTCGACGACCTAGACAAATGGCTAGATCATTGCAGGTTCAATCTCCTTCCATTCGACGAAGGCGATCTATATCGTAGTCAAGAATACCGTAACTTCCAACGTTGGAGTAACGGTGGAGAACGTAGGCCACGTACTGAGTACAAGGGGAATAACCCTCGACCATACAACCAACGTTGATATGATCTACGTAGTCGATATTGAAGCAGTCTCGACAAGGTACACTGGTCAATGGAAAGACCATGTACCTAAACTTTTAAGAAAGACAGGACACAATGTTCAAATTATCTCTGGTCCCACAGATATACCTAGTGCTACTACCCCTGGGGCTTTTCTTAATTTTGGCGGCACAAACATCTACAAGGCTCGGCAGGTTGAGCAGATGGGTCGGCTATTTTGCGACGGAGCCGTTCATGCAGGTGATCATTTTATATTTACTGATGCTTGGCACCCTGGCATCATCAATCTCAAATACATGAGTGAACTGCTGGGCATTCCAGTAATTACACATGGTCTATGGCATGCTGGCAGTTATGATCAACAAGACTTTCTAGGACGTCTTGTTGGCAACAAGCCTTGGGTTAGACATGCTGAACAAAGTTACTTCCATGCTATCGATCATAACTACTTTGCTACAGACTTTCATATTGACCTGTTTGCTGTAACATTTAGTGAAACATTAGATGAAGAATGGAAGATGACCATGATCGAACAAGATAAAATTGTTCGCACAGGTTGGCCTATGGAGTATATGGATAATACTCTAAATTTATACAAAGGTATGAAGAAGCGTGATCTTATACTGTTCCCGCATCGTATTGCACCTGAGAAGCAAGTAGAAATATTCCGTGATTTAAAAGAGCAGTTACCACAGTATGAATTTGTAGTTTGTCAAGATCAAGAACTCTCAAAGAATGAATATCATAATTTGTTAGGTGAAGCAAAAATGGTGTTCAGTGCCAATCTACAAGAAACACTCGGCATTAGTTGTTATGAAGGTTCATTAGTAGGTGCTATTCCACTGGTTCCTGATCGTTTAAGTTATACTGAGATGTATTATGACACATTTAAATATCCTAGCGAATGGACTGAAAGTTTTGAAGCATATAAGTATTATAGACCTAATCTATGTTTTGCTATTTGTCAGCATATGGATCACTATGAGACACGTCTTCCAAAATTACTAGCACAGACTAGAGACTTAACTGATAACTTTTTCAGTGCTAATAAACTATTGGAAAATTTTAAATGAATTGGTTTCTAAATACACTCGATCGACTTGGTCGCAAAAGAGTGGTAATGGATAGACAGAATGACGAACCGTATCTAGAACGTTATTATATTTTTCTAACAGATCGTAAAAAGTTTCCATTCAATGCCTTTATACATAAGTTTCTTAAATCAGATCCAGATGATGTACACGATCATCCGTGGCCATATGCTACGCTGATCCTCAAAGGAGGATACTGGGAATGGATTCCTAAGTTCGATAGTCTTGGTCAAAAATTTGGAGAATATCGTGTGTGGAGAGGTGCGGGTCATTTTCGTATCTGTAGTGCTACCAGTTATCATCGTATAGAACTAGATCCAAGCATAACTGCATGGACATTGTTTATGCCAGGTCCCCAAAAAAGAGAATGGGGATTCTTAAAAAATAATAAATGGATCCACAACGAAGAATATCTTACTCAACGATCAAAGGAAACTTTGTAATTAATTGATCGCTAGGATATAAACAGTTATTCATCTTACAGGCACTAGGAGATGTAGGTAACCCAAATGTATCTTCCCATATATTTCCCAAATGTAAACTATTACATGAACTGCCACTAACCCATCCTAAGTGAGATATATTTAAAGTTTCAATTCCTACATTACATTTCATTCCTGTAAAACTAGGGCTTATAGCAATCTTTTCTTCAAATCGCTCTTTAAATGTAGTTTCTGTAAAATGTTTTTGTTCTATTACTAACGGAGCAGTCTCTATTTTCTCTATATATTCAATACCTGATATAATTGCTAATTGTTTAGAAGTATACTCAAACATATATCCTGCATTTTTATCAGCCTGATGGTATAATAAAGATTTACCAACTATTAAATTATATGTTTTTTCAATTTCTATTGCCCTAGACATATCTTCTTCAAAAAAGTTAGGACGAATAGGTACAGTTACGTTTACAATTTTACCTTTATTTTGAAAAGCATCTAATATAAATTTAATTAATGGGGCTTTTTGCCAATAGTGATATGTAAGATTAAGTTCATCAACATGTGGCTCAATCGCCCACCAATCAAGCCACATTTTACCACCGTTAGAATTTAATTTTATATTACCTTCATTTTCTTTACACAGTTTTAATATCATTGGAAAATCAAACATATCTAATGGTTCTCCTCCTGTAAATTCCCAATCAATTTTTCTACCTAATAATTCATAGTGAGATATTATTTTTTGAGTAATATTTAAATAATCAGCAATGTGGCGAGGTTCCTCGCCTCCCCATAATGTAGATGGACAATATGTACATTGTGCGGTACAATAGTTGTTTAAATTCCAGTATATTTTTGTTTTCATATTTTAACCAATAGTGTTGACTTTTTCTAAATAAAACTATACAATTATTTATAGAGGACTAATATGAGTAAAATTAAGATAGCAGAATTATTTTATAGTATCCAAGGTGAAGGACGTTACATGGGTGTACCGTCTGTTTTCTTACGTACATTTGGATGTAACTTTAAATGTGCAGGTTTTGGTATGCCACGCGGCGAACTGAGTACAGAAGTTGAAGATATTGCACAAGTGGTTCATTTGTATAACGATTACAAACAACTACCACTAGTTAGCACAGGGTGTGATAGTTATGCCAGTTGGGATCCACGCTTTAAAGATCTAAGTCCATTACTTACTACTGATGCAATTGTAGAACGCATTATGGAAATACTTCCCCATGGTGAATGGCGTGATGAACATTTAGTTATTACAGGTGGCGAGCCATTGCTAGGCTGGCAGAAGCAATATCCAGACTTGTTGAAGCATCCTAAGATGAAAGGTCTTAAAGAGATTACCTTTGAGACAAATGGCACAATGAAGTTGACAACAGAATTTAAACAATATTTGCACACTTGGAAATATCACTCTGATGATATTAACTACTGGAGAGACATTACATTCAGTGTAAGTGCTAAATTGCCTTGCAGTGGTGAGCCGTGGTCGGATGCTATTAAACCTGAACGTGTATTCGAGTATGAAGAATATGGCACAGCATATTTGAAGTTTGTTATTGCCACAGAAGAAGACTTTGCAGATGCAGAACGTGCCATTGCTGAATATCGTGCAGCAGGATTTTTAGGGCATGTTTATTTAATGCCAGTGGGCGGAGTTGAAAGTGTTTACGCAATGAACAATCGTAATGTAGCATTACTAGCAATGAAACACGGATTACGATATAGTGATAGACTACAAGTTCCACTCTTTAAAAATGAGTGGGGCACTTGATGCCAAAAAATGAGGTACTATGCGTAGTACCTTGGGTTCATTTAAATTTTGAACCAGATGGTAAGGTAATTCCGTGTTGCCTAACAAACAGTTATAATTATTTTGTTGGAGATCTTAATAAAGACTCAATTGAAGAAATTTGGAATAGTGAAAATATGAAAGGCCTTCGTAGGCAATTTATAGAAGGTAATAAACCTAAAATATGTTCTAGTTGTTTTGACTTAGAAAAAACAACAAAAGAAAGTGTACGTTATTTTAGAAATAAAGAATTTTCCGATGTAATAAATATTATACCAGATGTTACAGAGCCCGACGGTACTTGTAATACTTTAGAATTAAAATTTTGGGATTTTAGATTTAGCAACTTGTGTAATTTTAAATGTCGATCATGTGGACCAAGATATAGTTCTGCCTGGGTATCAGATTTTAAAAAACTTAAATGGTCAAATCAAGAAAAAGTTTGGAATATACAAGGCATAGAAAAACAATCCAATTTTGAATTTTTAAAAACTCAAATACCATATGTGAATCAAATTTATTTTGCGGGTGGTGAACCATTGCTTATGCAAGAACACTGGCAAATTTTAGATCTACTTACAGAACATAAAAAATTTAATGTTAAAATTAATTATAGTACTAATTGTTCAACATTTAAATATAATGGAAAAAATGTTTTAAATTATTGGAAACAATGGAATAATAACAAAATTGAAATATTACCTAGCATTGATGAAATCGAAGAAAGAGCAGAATTGATTAGGCATGGTACTGAATGGAACGTAGTAGAAAAAAATTTAAAGTTATTAGTTCAACTTGATAATGTTAGTATTAAACCTTGTATAACTGTTGGTGCATGGAATGTCAAAAGGCTTCCGGTGATAATTAGTCGATTAATAGAAATTGGTGTTATTAACATAAAAAAGCAGTATCAAAATTTTGTTATTAATTTATTAGAACAACCTTCATATTATCATGTACACATTTTGCCAAATCAATATCGTAAAGAAGTGATAATTGAATTGAAAGAGTTTATTTCTAATTATAATAAAACATACAACACATCAATAGACCATATATTTCTTCAAATTATAGAAGAATTAGATAAACCATACAATCAAGCAAGTGCTAAAGAATTTTTGTGGTATACGGAACAAATAGATTCAATTAGAAATGAAAATTTGTTTACAACGATTCCAGAACTATGTATAATAAAAGAGATAAATCAAAAGGAAATACAATGAAAGATTTTTTTAGAAAGTTGTTAGGAATTGGGGAAAAGGTAGAAACACCACTGTTACCAGAATCTAAAGAAGTTCCACAGACACCTAAAGTTAAACTAGTTAAAAAAACTCCAAAAGAGATTGCTACGGAAAAGAAAGAGCCCTGGGTAGCAGTATTAGATACTCATGTCAATAAAGATAATATTCGAAATGGCTTCTTTGAACTTGATTGGAACGAGTATTTTGTGTTACAATTAAAGAGTAACGGCTATCAAGGTGATACTGAGGAATCCATTGTTGATCAATGGTTCCAAGACCTTTGCAGGAATATCGGAAGCGAAGCAGATATTAATATGGATCGTCGCGGTAGCGGCTACATCAATGTTAATAATTTAGGCAATGGTAAATCGGAAATCTCTTAATGAACAAAACATATATTCTTGTAGATACAGCAAACACATTCTTTCGTGCTAGGCACGCCACTCGTGGCGATCTTAATGACAAGATTGGAATGAGTCTTGCTACAGTATTGGGCAGTGTGCGAAAAGCGTGGCGCGACTTTAAAGGCGATCATGTTATCTTCTTTTTAGAAGGTCGTAGTTGGAGAAAGGATGTATATGCTCCTTACAAACGACAACGTACAGAAGCCCGTGCTGCTCAAAGTCCAAGAGAAGCAGAAGAAGATCGTGTGTTTTGGGAAACGTTTGATCAGTTTAAAGATTATATTACAAATAAAACTAATTGTACTGTATTACAGCATCAACAATTAGAAGCAGATGATTTGATTGCAGGTTGGATACAAAGTCATCCCGCCGACAATCATATTATTATTTCAACAGATGGAGATTTTGCACAACTTATTGCACCCAATGTTCGCCAATATAATGGTGTAATGCAGATCACAACCACGCACGAGGGATATTTTGATGAAAAGGGTAAGCCTGTCAAAGATAAGAAAACTGGCGAAGCAAAAGGCGCACCGGACCCAGAATGGTTACTCTTTGAGAAGTGTATGCGTGGCGACACCTCCGACAATATCTTTAGTGCGTATCCGGGAGTACGTGAGAAAGGCACAAAGAATAAAGTTGGTCTCCGTGATGCGTTTTCCGATAGAGAATCCAAAGGCTATTCTTGGAACAATCTCATGTTGCAACGTTGGACCGACCACGAAGGTGTTGAGCATCGTGTACTAGACGATTATCAACGTAATGTACAATTGTGTGATCTAACAGCACAGCCAACTGAGATTAAATCTATTATTAGTGAAACAATAGAAACTGCTACAAAGTCAGAAAAGAATATTCCACAAGTAGGAGTAAGATTGCTTAAACTTTGTTCTGAATATGATCTGATTAAGATCAGTGAACAGGTACAAAGTTATGCAGAGCCATTGAATGCGAGGTATATAGCATGAATGCAGTAATTTCAAAAGTATTAATTCCTAATAAAGAATGGATCATAGAAGATTCAGGTAAGAAAATTGGATCTATTGCTAAAAATAAAAAAGGATATATCTTTTTACATAAAGGTAAAATGATTAATATTAAAAATTTTAAAGATGTAGTTGAAAAGTTAGATACTATTGATACTAAACGTAATTTTGAAATAGAACCAATTAATCATACTATCTATAACTATCCATGTAGTTCAAAACCATTCGAACCTGTATATAATGTAAAAAAGAAACTACCATTGTATGCAAAAAGTTCTAAAAGTAAAAGTCAATATTGTGCAGGTTTTTATGTAATTCAATTCCGTAAAGGTTGGGTTAAAAGTTTTTGCCCTAAACTAATTACATTAGAACGTTATCCATATCATGGTCCTTTTAAAACGGAACAAGAAATGAAAAATATGTTGAATACCATTAATAAAATATGAAACAAATAAATGTAATTCCAATTGAAGATTTTTTAAACAAAGCAAGAATTGCTAGAAAAAGTAATCAGACATCAATGACGTTAACGTCTACAGAATATACAGATTTGTATGATAGTCTTGCATTAGTTATGACGAGACTGACAGGTATCATAGATCAATCTAGTTCACAAGAAAATGTCGTGATTAAAATGGATGGTGGAAGTTTTTAATAAGAGAATAAAAAAATGATAGTATGGTTTAATTGTAAAATATCAGATAATAGACTAAATCCAATTGGAGATAGATATAATCTTAGAACTGATTCTAGATTTGATGTAGCAAGATATACGTTTGCTAGTCTAGTACCTCTAGAACCAGTAATAAGTAAAATTATCTTTAATCTAGAATTAGATGGAGAACTAGTTGAGAGAAAAAAAGAAATGGAAGAATGGATTAATACATTGTTTCCTTTAGAAAAAATTAAAATATTTTGGCATAGATGTAATAACCTTGCACAGTGGAGAGAAATACAGCCAGAAATAGATTCAGTTGATGACGATCTAATATATCTTGCAGGTAATGATGATCATGTGTTTATTGATAGCAACACTGAAATTTATAAAAAAGGATTAGAGTTGCTAAAACAAGATCCGGATCCGAGAGCAGCAATGGCAAATTGCCATTATCCAGAACTACTTAGAGAAGCATATAATAGGGGAGCAACCTTAACACCGTGCGGTAATTTTTTAAATTACAATTTTGAAGCATCATATGCTTTTGTTGTAATTAAAAAAGAACTATACCATAGATTTTTAGATAAACTTGATCCTGATAGATATGTGTATCGCATGGATGGCTGGGAATACACCGAAGTTTATTCAAAATGGTATGTTCCTACCAAAGAACTTTGCAGACACTATGACGGATATAATCATGTAAATATGGATCCAAACGCATGTCCACCAATAGATATACCAGTAGGCTTCTTTGATAAAAATATAAAAATTAGATATGGGTTCAATGATAGAGATCCTAGTTGTGTTAATATCAATCCATTGTCTGATAGGCTATATACAGTTGATAAAAATGGAGCAGATTACAAATTTACATTAGATGATATTCCTGCATTTTGGAAACCTTACATTGCAGATATAGAAATTGCCGATAATTTAAACAATTTTGAAATAGCCATTGCACGTAATCGGCATTATTTGAATTTAAGTAATTCTCGATTCTGGGGGCAGCAGACTAATGTACCGTTAGCATGGCTTAAACCGCATATGCTGAAGGCAAACTAAGGATATAAATTTAGCAAAATACGATAAATATATACGCACTTTTCGGAGATACGTATATAATGTCAAGACCTAAACCAAACATTCTTTTAGAAATAACAAATAAAAAATCTTATAAAACAGATCAAGTTTTAGAGTCCGATGCCGTTTGGTCAGTGTTTTATCAAGACAAACCAATTAATTTGAAGACCAGTAGTGTAGTTGCACAAGATGTAGGGCCGAAATATAAGAAAGTATCATTTGCAAACAGTGGTCATGCATTTAATTTATCGTACAAATTGAATAAAATGTTTAATACAACAGAATTTTCCGTTTATAAACTAACTGCTGGTGAGAAAATCACCGATGAATCAAAAACTTAAAATTACCAATTACATTGCAGAACAACTCGGACTAGGTGTTGATAAACAATCTATAAGAAATCTGCTACAAGTATTGTGGCAAAATTTTAGAATTAAAGAAAAAGGCGGTTTAGGTCTTACTGATAAGGGCTTTGAGTGCTTAATTGAAGCCGATATTAAGTATCATAAAGTTGATTTTGATGAGCCCATTGAAATAAACAATGCTCTTATACTTTGGATAGACAGGAATATCGACTGTCCGTTCTATATAACACCCAAATCTATCTATCTGTTTGGGGAAAGAATGGCCATACAACTGGTGTTATTTTCCGGAAATCTCCAAAAAATGCAAAGAGCACAGAAAAGATTTGCTGAAAAACAATAAAGTACTTGACAATACGACAGAACTATCGTATAATTAATACATACTGAAGCATAGAGCATACAGTATTTTAATTAACTTTTTCACTGAAAGCATTTTATGGCAGAAAAAATTTCCGCAAATCGTACTGTTAGCCCAAAAGAGGCTAAAGCAGCAATCCGCAAGTGCGTTAAGAAACAGCGCCCAGTGTTCATGTGGGGTCCCCCTGGTATTGGTAAGTCCGATATTATCAAACAACTAGGCGACGAACAAGGTCGTGAAGTCATTGATGTTCGTTTGAGTCTTTGGGAACCCACTGACATCAAAGGTATCCCGTACTACAATAGTAATTCAAATACTATGACATGGGCTCCTCCCGCAGAACTGCCTACTGATCCAGAGTCTACTGCTATCCTGTTCTTGGATGAATTGAACTCAGCGGCTCCTGCTACACAGGCAGCGGCTTTTCAACTGGTTCTTAATCGTCGTGTTGGTACTTATATCTTGCCAAAAGGTGTTTCAATTGTTGCCGCAGGTAACCGTGAAACTGACAAGGGTGTTACTTATCGCATGCCTGCACCGTTGGCTAATCGTTTCTTGCACTTGGAATTACGTACAGACTACGAAGATTGGTTAGAATGGGCCGTTAATAATTTTGAGCACGAACAAGTTGTTGGTTACTTGGGCTTTGCTAAACAAGATTTGTACGATTTTGATCCGAAGAGTTCAAGTCGTGCATTCGCTACACCACGTAGTTGGCATTTTGTTAGTGAATTGCTTGACGATGATGATGTGTCTGATTCCACATTGACTGATCTAATTGCAGGTGCAGTTGGTGAAGGCCTTGCTGTTAAGTTTATGGCTCATCGTCGTGTTGCTAAACAGATGCCTAACCCTAGTGATATCTTGTCAGGCAAAGTTAAGAAGTGCGAAATTAAAGAAATTTCTGCAATGTATTCTTTGAGCATTAGCCTATGCTATGAGTTGAAAGAAGCAGACCGTAAGAAAGTTAAAGGTTGGGACGAGATGGCCGATAACTTCTTCTTGTTCTTGATGGATAATTTTCCAACTGAACTAATTGTTATGGGTGCTAAAGTTGCATTGACTAATTATGAATTGCCATTTGATGCAAGTAAGTTGAAAAACTTTGATCGCTTCCATGAAAAGTACGGCAAGTACATTATTACTGCAATGGAAGGCTAAAAAAGAGCCCCTAGGGGCTCTTTTTACTTGCTCTTTTGATAAATTTAATGTATAATATACACTTAAACACTAAAAGGATATGCTATGTCTAAAATAATGAAACAAGAACGCAGTAAAAAAGATTGGTCTGATCGGCAATTTACTGCTGCTGAAAAAAATAAAATTGTAGAAAAACTTATTACTGCTCGTGTTGGGCTTCTATTGCGTCATCCTTTCTTTGGCAATCTTGCCACACGTATGCAATTAATTGATGCTAGTGATTGGTGTTCTACATTAGCAACAGATGGTAGAAACTTTTATTACAACAATGGATTTGTACACAAACTAACTCCTAAAGAAGCAGAATTTGGTTTTGGTCATGAAGTACTACATAATGTATTTGACCATATGGGACGTCGAGAGAATCGAGATCCTCAACTATCAAACATTGCTGCTGACTATGCTGCTAATCAAATTCTTAAAGATGAACGCATTGGAATGTTTCCTAGTTTCATGTCTTGTTTTCAAGATGACAAATATCGTGGAATGAGTTATGAAGAGATTTATCATATCCTTGAAGAAAAGTCAATTAAAATTGATATGTCTACTCTCGGTGAATTGCTAGACGAACATTTAGATGATGGGGAAGAAGGTGAAGGAGGCAACGAAGGAGATGACGAAGGTAAGGGCAAAGGTCGTCCAAAACTAACGGCTGAAGAAAAGAAAGCCATCCGTGACGAAATGAAGGAAGCCATTGTAGCAGCCGCACAGGCCGCAGGTGCTGGTAGGGTGCCTGCAGGTATCCAACGTATGATTAGCGACTTCACTGAACCTAAAATGGATTGGCGTCAGATTTTGCGTATGCAAATACAAAGCATCTTCAAAAGCAATTACAGTTTTACACGACCTAATCGTAAGAGTCAACATTGCGGTGCTATCTTGCCCGGAATGATGAATGAAGAAACCATCGATGTATCGGTTGCTATTGACATGAGTGGAAGTATTTCGGATGTAATGGCTAAAGACTTTATCAGTGAAGTTAAAGGTATTATGGATGAGTACAAAGACTTCAAATTAGACCTGTGGTGCTTTGATACCGAAGTATATAACTATGCTAAATTTACCGGCGATACTGCCGACGAAATCTTAGACTACAAAGTTAAAGGTGGCGGCGGTACAGACTTCGATGTTAACTATAATTTCATGAAAGAAGAAGGTATTGAGCCTAAAAAATTCATCATGTTTACTGATGGATACCCTTGCGGTAGTTGGGGCGACGAGGATTATTGCGAAAGTTTGTTTGTTATTCACGGCAATGAAACCATAATTGCACCATTCGGTGAGACTGCTTATTATAAATAAAGTAGGTATATAATGTCTTTAAATAGAGGAGAATTAAATGCTCTTGGAGTTTTGGGTTTTAGGAAACTAACCTTTATTCCGGAGCATTTTACAAAACTCTCAATAGAGCATAGATACAATGTTAAGGACATCGAACATTGGATTGAATATAACTTGAATAGTAGATATGCTGTTCAAGACAGTTTTGATTTAGATTCAAATAGGAAACTTGTTCCTATCATAGAGATAGGAATTGAAGATCCAAAAGAACTAACCATGCTGGTAATAGGATGCAAACATTTACATAAGGAAAAATAAAATGGAAAATCAAGAAGCACAAGTAGCAACCCCAGGTGGTATTGGCGGAGTTCCCCCAGAAGGTGTAACAATGCCTCAAAATACTCCAGAACTTACAATTAATGATTTAGGCAATTTGCGAGCAATTGTTGATGCTGCTGTTCGTCGTGGAGCATTTGCCGCTGCTGAAGCAACATCAGTCGGCGCAACATTTGATAAACTAAATGCATTTCTAAATGCAGTAGCACCACCGAAGCCTGAAGAGCAATCTGCAGTCGAAGAATAATATAAGGAGAGTAGCATGGCTAAATTTACCAAACATGTAGGAAAGATGAAAAACAATTCGGCTAGGATAGCCATTGTTTACAGAACCTTACCTGGAGATCCTAATAGTGCATTGGTAGTAGGTACCAATGGACTTACTGATGCATATCATGATTCATTAATGAGTCTAATTGATAGTGACGCCGGACAACAAGCAAATGAACTTGCAGATGTTATGGCAGTACGTCGATTCCCAGATGGAACCGTCATGCTACAATACTTACATGCTAATGGACATCTTAAAAAAGTTCCTACTAGTCTTGTACTGGTGACACCTAATGCTCAAACTGCAATTCAACTTAACGAAGTTAATGAACAAATTGCATTAGAAAAAGGTGTTAAATTAGATGAACTAGCAGTAACAGATGGAACCACTCCACCTGCGTCAAAGACTAGTACAGTTACAGAAGAAATTATTCTACCAGATGTTGTAGTACAGGATACAAAAAAATCCGTAGTAGTTGAAACTACTGAAGAAATTTCTGACCCTGTGTTGGTTGCAAAACAATATCGTTCTAAGGCTGACAAGTTGGCTAAGGATGCTGCTAATTTCCGTAGAATGGCAGACGCCATTGATCCACCAAAGGCCAAAGAATCCAAGGCTAAGAAAACTGTTGCGGCTTAATGAGCAAACTTATTGGGTCTGAATGGACGTATCTTAATGCTCTTTCAGATATTTTAGAAACTGGAGAGCATCGGCCTGATAGAACTGGTGTTGGTACTATTAGTAAATTTGGACTACAGTTAAAGTTTGATCTACAACAAGGGTTTCCGGCTATTACTACAAAACGGTTAGCTTGGAAATCTGTTGTTAGCGAACTACTTTGGTTTATAGAAGGTAGTGGTGATGATAATCGTCTAAAAGAAATTCTACACGGCAGTCGCACTAGCACAGAAAATACTATTTGGTCCAGTAACGCTAACGCAGACTATTGGAAACCAAAGGCACGATTTAAAGGTGATCTAGGCAGAGTCTACGGAGTACAATGGCGTGCATGGCGTGCTCCGGTATTTGGATCCAATAGGATGGCTGTTAAACATGTTGATCAATTGCAAGTATTGATTAATGGCATTAAAAAAGATCCATATGGGCGTAGACATATCATTAGTGCATGGAATCCCGGTGAACTCGATTTAATGGCATTGCCTCCATGCCACATGATGGCACAGTTCTATGTTAGTAGTAATGGAAAGTTAAGTTGCCATATGTATCAGCGTAGTGCAGATATGTTTCTTGGAGTGCCATTTAATATTGCAAGTTATGCATTATTCACACATATGATTGCACAAGTGTGTAATTTGTCAGTTGGTGAATTAATTATCTCGTTTGGTGATGCTCACATATATGATAATCACTTAGAGCAAGTTAGAGAACAACTAAGCAGAAAGCCTTTAAATCTTCCAACACTTGAATTAAATCCGGTTGAAGGAATAACTATGTTTAAAATGGACGACATTAAATTAGTTGACTACAATTGTTATACAACTATTAAAGCGCCAATGGCAGTTTAAACTACCATTACCTCAATAACTCCAAAGCCCCCGATTTGATTTTCGAGGGCTTTGCCTATTATGGCATGTGGAGAATCATCTGATGTTATTGACACACATGCATAGCCTGGATAATCACTAGTCATTAAAAGTTCACCTTTGCTAACGGGACCGTAAACTTTGCAAGGAACACGGCCTTTTAAGGCAATATAGGGGTGAGTTTTATCGTTTCCAGCCTCAGAATTCATCATTAATGCTGGGTTTGTAGACACTATACCTGCTACAGCAGTATCACCTGCAAATGTAGAAATTGTAACTTCTTTTTCTCCACCAATTACTACAACTGTTCCAGGTTCATACTCGGCATCTGATTCATACCGTTCTGCCAAATCGGCATATAACGCACTAGTAGCGAGTCCTTCAAATCGTGTTGCTCTAACATAATTGGTAGAAGGATTATACATAAATCCATAGTCTATATTAATTGTCCCTTTTCCATTTGTTGATGTTGTTGAAAACAATACTGGTTTATATGAATTAGTACCATCTACTACAAAGGTTATTCCACTTGTATATGTGGATGAATTTGCATTAATAGCGTGGGCTGCTGTTCCCCATAATACAGTACCACTTGAATATACACCAGTAGTTGGATTAATACTAGCAGACACGCCAGTAGTTGGATGGGCTCCGATTAAATTAATACCTTTGTACAATTTTAAGGGAGGAGTTGCTGCAACATATATAGGATATGAACTAGTTGCATCTGCATATACTTCATATTCTTGATTTGAAACTACAGAAACAACATCTGTTCCAATAACTGCCTTAATGTTATATATAGCAGTACCGGGTTGTAATCTATCTTGTTCATATGAACCTCTCCAACCTGCTTGAGTATCTGCACCAATTGGCGGACCAATTAAAACATATGAAGTTCCGTTGGAAGCAAACAGTTGATCTTCTAAGGAGTTATACCAAAGATTGCCCGTGGGTGGTGGATTGTTTTCATTAAAAGGATTCTTATCACTAACTATTAGATTAGAAATACTTTTCCACTCTTTTGAATCATAAACATTTATTCTTTTTTTAGAACTATCATACCAAATTTCGCCTTCAATTGGTTTAGATGGCGGAGTTGTATTTGAGAAATTTTCTAATAGTTTAATAAAATTTTCATTTTGAGGTTCTCCATATCCTGCATAGTTTCTTCCTAGAAATAATAAATCAGTACTTTGATCTAATGTAGCATCTTGTACAGTAGCAATTATTGAACCATTAGTTTTATTTAAAATATACGCCATTTTTAATCCTTAAAGTACTACAATATTAGTTAGGGTATTCAGCGCCGTATTAAAATATATATCATAATATTTCCATATTTTTATACCCGGATGTATTGGGTCATCTATTAAATGAAAGCGACGAACAGACGGTACAAACACTGTACTAACAGAATAATAAGCGCACATTACCTTAGCATCAGATCCAATTGCATATCCTGTTTCATTAAGTTGCGTATTGGTTGCAGTTGAATAAAGAAGTCGCAAGTATTGGCTAATAGCCGCATTGCCTGCCGCTATATTTGCGATTGCTGTAGAAGTAGTTGCATGGGCAGGATTTCCATATTCGGTAATATCATAATATGTTGTCAATGTTTTAATTGGCGGCATCTGTTGAACACCGTTAATATATAAACTGTTTTTAATATCTAAATTATCGGATACAGTAATACCTTTTACAATTGTTGAAGTAGTTGCATTACCAAGATATGTGGCGCTATCAGTAGCCTTCATAGTAAATGAAGAAGTAGTTATTACTCCCATTGAAGATCCATATGTATATATCACTCCTACTTTTTGCGGATACTGTGTATCATTTTCTCTAATAGTTGCAGAAGGAAGATCAATACCGAACTTTCCTAACAATCCAGAAACTGACGGTCCGATTAATTTATAGATAGAACCATTCCATATACGTAGTTGACTATTAATAGTATCATACCAAAGGTCACCTGTACTTGTTGTAACTGCTGCTGTTCCGCTTACAGTAGCACCATATGTTGGTTTAAATGAATTACCATCATATACTGTTAATCGTTTAGAAGTTGTATTAAACCAAAGTTGTCCAATTTGCGGACTTCTTGGTTCGCTATCTATCGGTGCAGCAAAACTTGTTAATAGTTTTACTAGATTATTATTAAAATATTGTCCGTAATTATCAACATTTTTTCCAATTAAATCTAAACTGGTAGTACTACTATCAACCTGACCACTGGCTATGTTTAGTAAAACTGACCCGTCGTTATTATATATGATGTATGCCATATGTTATGTCTTTATTATATATGTTAAATATCCACCAGTAGGAATTGAAGTTGCTGTTGACAAATTAGGAGTCCTAAAATATCCCGGACTTGCAGTTCCATAAGTACCACCTATTACACTATAAAGATTGGTATAATTTGTTATCTGATAAGAGTTTCCTAAACATGGTAAGAATCCCGACGGAAGATTAGTTGAAGTTCCAAATGCAGTTATCATTCCAGTTGTAAACAAACTAGAATATATGTCAGACAAGAAATCTAATTTAGAGATTTTTTGTAAACTAGAAACTGCTGTACTAGTATCTAACACCAATAATGTTTGTGTCGGAGTTGTACTAGAAACAGGAGATTGAGCATTAATTGCATCTCGTGTTAATGTAGTTGCAAATACGGCGGTGCCGGTTCCTTTGAATAACACCGAAGTAGCAGTAACTTGCCCTTGTATGTTAAATTCTCTAGCAGTTGCTAATGATGTTGCAGATCCTGTTACACTTCCATTAAACGTTGTTGCATATATATCGGTAGCATAAATTTCTCTAAATTTACGTGTAGTTGATCCAATGTCATATACTCCGTTAATACTAGGAAGTAATATTGCTCCGGATCCTGTGCTAGTTCCCAAAGTCATTACATCGGTACTAGTTGTTCTTCCATTTATTTTTAAATTACCTGCATTTAAATTTCCAATGATCGATGCACCATTACTAACTGATAATGATGCCACTATACTCACATTATCTAAAAATCTTCCGCCACCATTAACATCTAAAGTAGGAGAACTAACAGTAGTTGCTGTATTAATACCAACATTATTATATCCAGAATTGAATCTTAAATAAGCATTAGAATTAATTCCAATTTTTAGCGTACCCGATGTGGTGCTATTTTCAAAATTAATAAATGAATCATTTGCTGAATTATATATCTTAAGAGGATTGTTAGTAGAATTAGATCTAACAGTTAATCCGTTTGTTGATTGTATATTAAGAGAACCTGCAAGTGTTTGCGCGGTAGCATTATTTGTTAGTACTTCTGTAGACTTAACTAATACACCTGTAGAAATTTCTAATGCTGATGCTCGTTCTGCAATTCCGTTATATTTTGCAGGCACCTTACTTGTTAAATTTGTTCCAATTTTAATTGTTGCAAATCCATCTATTACAGTTCTAGGAGTGAATGAATTGTAAGAAATAATTTCTACTACATTTCCATTTGCCCAATTTTTAATAATAGGATATCTGTCTCCTGTGGTACTTTCTACAGATACTGCTTCTGATCCCGATTTAGTATTTCCAGATTGAACAGAAGGTCCCACCACAGTCCAATTATTACTAAATCTAATTTTTAATTGATTATTTGAAGTATCAACCCAAATATCTCCCTCATTAAGATTGTTAGAGTATCGTATAATAGGATCAGTAGATTGTTGATATATACCATTGGCACTCGGCCATCTTCCCCCGTCTACACCACCATTGTTAATTCTTAAAACTGGTTTGTTAACATCAGTAGTATCATACCAAAGTTGACCTTTAATAGCATTTGACGGTTTATTAGGGCCTGCAAAATTTTCTAATAATTTTAAAAAATTCTGAGCAACTGGAAGACCATAGTTTGAGTAACCAGGACCAACCAATGACAAACTTGTATCATTGTTAACTCCGGGTCCCTGCGGTACCGGTAATATAGTAACGGTGTTAACGTTATTTGGATCTGAGAATTTTAATACGTACGGTGATGTCATGATTAAATTCCAGTACTAATACTTTGGATTCTTATTGTATAATCAATTTGAATCATTCTGTTTAAAGATTTCTGTACAGGATGAAAAATAACATGAGTTAGCAATGATCCCAAATTTGGTCCATCTTCGCTATACCCTTTTAGTCCTAGTTCATCAAATACATATGCGCCATCTTGGTTAGTACTATTATCAAATGCAGATTGATTGTAAGGTTCTCCAAAGTCTAATAAACAACTAACTAACACATCGGTGTAGGCAACACCCGATATATGCCTAGTTTCCATAAAATTTCTTGCTGGATCTATTGTATGAGAACGTTTTGAATCAACTGTTTTTACATAAGTTTGATTATATAATGCCGCAGCACTACCTATAGTATTTGGTGTTAGATACGTAATAATACCAGTTGGATCAACACGACTTCCCCCGTTGCCAAATACCATTTCTGCTATAGGACCGTTTGATTGATTTGATATACTGCTTGCTAATGCTATAGAAAAGTTTTCGTAATGAATGGCATTTCTCTTATCAACAAACACTTCTTTAGTACTAGGATCAAAAATCTTAATATGACCTTGAACGCTTACTGAACCGGTTTCGTTAGGTTTTGAAGCCTGCATTGGCTTACTATCGTTGGGTAAATTATTCATTTGTTTATTATCATCCATAATGGTATTTATCTTTGTAAATTATCAGCGTACTATCCACCATAATAATACTGATCAGGCAGTGATGCTTCTTTTTCACGTAAGAAATGCGCTTGGATAGCATTGCTAGTTAATAAAGATTCAGTTCCTGTCCAAACATATCCTTTTCTTTGTACAATAGTAATATTGGTATTGTTACTTGTAACATCTAAAATATTTAATACTAATTCATTGGTTGCTGTAGTTATTGTAAATTCAGGAGGTAATATTACTTCACTTGTTGCAGACGGGTCATATGATATAGCACTATCATGTATAATTAATGGAGTTTTACGAAGTTGGCGGCCACCATAATATACTGTAACTTGATCAACTGCATTTACGCCCGGAGTTAATTTAATACCATCTCCAGTTGTTGTATTGGTTATTGTGCTTATTGTATAAGTTAAAGATGTTGTAGAAGTGGTCTGTACTAGTACCGATTCAGTGTACGGAACATCTTGTTGAGGACTTTGATCAATAACACTAGTTCCTGCATAAGAAATTGCAGCAGGTGCAGTACCTAATGTTCCTCTTCTTAATTGTCTTAATACATTTCCATCTTTTATAAAAAATTCAATACGTTCGCCATCAATTATTACTACTCCCGGTTTGTTAGTTAAAGGATTAGGTGGTACTAATTTGCTAGCATCAGTTACATATATTGCAGTATCATTATAATGTAATGGTTGTTCTAAAGTTGTACTATAGAAAGAAGAAATGCGGCCATAATGATGTCTATCAAACATATCATTAAACACTCTATATCCTAATACATTAGTACCATACGATGGGGGATTAATAGTAGTTACTATTAAACTATTACCAGGACTTAGATAAAGAGAGTTACTTAATACAATGGTTCTCCTATCATCTAATATTTTAAAATCCCTTCTTGGAATTAATGGAGTTTGATTGTAATATACCCAAACATAATTTTCATTTAAAACAGGGAATGATAGTTTATTTGTATTGTAAACATTTGTAGTTAATTTTTCTGTTCTAATCATCATGTTATCATGATCAGCAAACGAAACAACACGGGCATGATAATTGTTTTCTGATAGACCAACATCAAAATGTATCATATTATCAGATATTGAATATTCTGGCATTGGATTTCTATATCTTTCAATCGCAATTACATCATCGTTATTTAATAAGTTGTTTACAATTGTTATTGTACTATATACTTGATCAAGTGTGTAATCAAATCCTGGTCTAAGTTCTATGCCATTAGCATAAACTTTTACATTATCTGCATTGAATGTATATTGAGGGAACACTAAGACGCTATCTATATTATATGTAAGTTGTCCATGTGTTACTTTATAATAAGTTGTTGTTGGAGGTGTTAAACGTCCATAATACGGAGGATTACCTCGATACATATCAACAATAGCCTGTCCGCTTACTGGTTTAGAAGATCCAGGAAAATACGGTAAGGTATAACTAGCTACTCCTTCAAATGGTATTAAAAATATATCTTCATGAAATCTATTAAATTTAGTATACTCTGATTCAAAAAACCAAGATTGTATTGTAAACGGATTTAAGTTAGTATTGTCAAGTCCGTATACTCTTACACATGCCCTATTGTTTTGATCACTCACATATGTTAGCATATATCCATAATCAGTTGAGGTAGTGACTTTATTGATCTCGGATCCATTAACAGTAACATATACTTTTCTAACATCATCGATACTGGCTAAACTTGTAAGTACAGCCGTTGTGGTATTATCAACTACAACCATCTTACTATCAATAACTGAATTATCTCCTCCAACATCTACTACTGTATATTTTCCCACACCCTGGTACGGTATTGGAGGAATATGAATTTCATTTCCTATCATAAAGTATTGCGTAGGAGAAGTAAATCCATAAAAAGAAGTTCTGTAACTTGTATTAACTTTACCTTTTCCTAAATATACAAATTGTCCCCCATTACTTACTTTACTATAAAATACATGACTGCTAAAGTCTTCAATTTCAGTATAAGGTACTTGAGCAAATGTGCCGCGACCGTTTGTAATTCCTGCAACAAATCCAGGTTGTCCGTTAGTGTTTGAGCCTTTATATGTATTTTCATAATACATTTCAACAAATTGATCTTCACCATTTGAGTATAGTGTAACTTCATATGCAATAGCAGGAACAGTCGGTACTTGATTTTTATTTGAAGCATGTGTTCCGTCAAATCTTATTCTAATATAATCAAAAGCATCTGATACTCCAGTGCTTAGGAAAATTCCCGGTGTGTTTCCGGATGATAGCGGAATTAGACCTCCGTCACCTATTCCATAATTTTGCCATAAGTCAGTAAACTCAACCATTATTGCTGGATTCTGAAGATTGTATATGCCTTGATCCCATCGAGAAGCATTTTTTAAAATTAGGTCGATATAGATGTCAGCAGTGTAAGGATATGCTGATTCTATAAAAACTAGAGATCCATTTGAAGCAATAGTAAAATTAGGTACAGACTTTCCATACATCTTAAATGTAAATGGCATTTCAACAAATTGTGAAAAACCAGCATTAGTAGTGGCTGCTAATGGATGCGCCGGGTCACCGTAAGTAGCGTCGATACCTGAAGGCCACCACCAATTTTGATTTGTATCTAGAATGGCATAAGGTATACCTCTGGATTCATAATAGGAATATATTATCTCACCGAAAGTATTCTGATTTGGGTTCATAAATATCCAAAGATATCCGGTACTTGTTTCTAGGATGGCATCCTGATAACTAGGGTTTGATTTAAAAGCACCTAATGTATCCGGAGTAGCAACATCAACTGTACCAATTAGATATGGTGAAAGAATTGCTGTGCCCACTTGGCCCGCCGATGTGGCTGTCATTCCTTCGAGAAAATGTATACCATACGTCATTTCGTCAGCAGTCAACGGATTTAATCCAACACTGTTGCCTAAACTTACAATCATACTATCATAGTTATTAGGTCTCATAAGCAATGTTGCGGTTGTAGCAACTCCTGCTGTTATTGGAAACGTTCCTGTCATAACCATTGCATGGGAATCATTATCTTTTGTATATACATTAATACCTAAACTATCTATAATATGTCCATTTACTAGTTCTTCAGGAGCATAACTAGAATCTAAATTTAAAAATTTATTTCCATCTACTATCATATCTTCAGGTGCAACACCTAATGCTCCGACAAAATTTCCTAATTCCCATGAACCTCCGGCAATGGCGGTATCTAATCCAGACATCATTGTTTCGGGTTTCCAAAATTCTATAGCAGGATAACCATATATAAAAAATTCAAAATAGTAACTACTATTAACTAGTTGATAGAACGATACTAATGCCATTCCATTACTATCTTTTGTTATTTGATAATATTCTGCGCCAGGATGGGGCCCAGTTACTGGAATACCCGTAAGCATAGGGCTAGTTAATCCATCATTGAATATTTTAATATTAGAAATATCGTTATATTGAATATGAAGATTTATTACTAGTGAAGTAGCAGTGGTTTTGTCATATGCTTGTACAAAATGATCTAACAGTAATATACTAGGATCAATTGTAGATAATAAAGTAACTATTGTTGCAGAAGATATTGTTGTAGCAACTGCTGTAGTAGTTGATAGAGATGATATTGCTTTTATAGCAAATTGGTCTGCGTCTAAAACACTATCAACAGTATATGTTCCATTATATCCGCTAGATGTGATCCCCGATATTACAATCTTATCACCCGCAACTATACCTCCTACATTAAATGGGGTCATAGTTTTAACAACTATTTGAGAGCCAACTGTTGTTGCGGTTGATTTTGCAGATTTAATTTTAAAAATTGGTTTACTAATTGTTATAGATCGTGATCCTGTATCAACAGATGTTACTACAGTATCTGGTCTAATTCGAATAGTTGAAGAATTTAAAATGTTAATTAATTGCCCAGTAACAATACCTGTAGTTGTACTAATATATAAAGTAGATGTACCGATTGTAGCAGTGCTTATTATTTTTGCAGAAGCATAATAAGTTACAAGTTCACTCCAGGTTGATCCACCAACATCAAATTTTCCTGCGCCATTAACGGTATCCCATGGAACAGAATATTCAAACGGTAGACCTTGTATAACTGATCCTGGGAAGGTAATACCTGTCATTAATGATGATAAAGAATCAGTAGACGTATGTAGTTTTTCAATCCTATCTAATGCAGTATATAATTCTATACTCTTGTTATAAGATATTTTAAATATTTGTCCTTCTATTGGAATATAATTTAAAAATTTAAATCTAGAATATTTTTTATTATACCCATTATATTCTTCTGTATAGTACTCTAACGTATAATCTGTACCTAATATCAATTTACTATCTAACGTTGGTACAACTGTTAATTTATCTGCATCGGCTAACCATGTAAGAACAAACTTATCGTCTTTTCCTGAGCATATAAATGTATCAAATACACGAGTTTCTCCAATTTCTGAATTATAATTTACTCTATCAAATTTAATACCAATTTTATTTTTTCTTGTTTTTAAATTTAATAATGTTGCAACGGCGGTTGCTGTAGAAGTGACAGATGGGCCACCGCCGGTGATTGTTACCGTTGGTGCCTGTGTATATCCATTTCCTGAACTAGTTATTAATATTTGATATACCGTACCATTTCTAATGTAGGCACTAGCAGTTGCATCAGAAATAACAGAACCTCCGCCACCGGTGATTGTTACAGTCGGCGTTTGAGTATACCCTGCCCCACCATTAGAAACTACTATAGATCCGATTTCTGAAGTATAATTATCAACCCATGCCTTCCACGGTTGTTGATCAATTAGCGGATTCTGCAATCCTACTGTACTAAATGTATCGGTAGTGGTGTTGTAATAAGAAGGCAAATCAAAATCAGTTGCACTTAACGATAATCTTTCGTCTGTACTTTCTAAATATGAATACTTAGAAGTATAGGATCTTAATTGGCTATGATACGGTTTAACTTCTTTGATATATTCTTCAAAATTTTGTTCATCTTCTAATTTATAAACTGGTCGTTGATCGAGTGATCCCACAACATTTGTCACATTGATAAATGAAGTTTTAAATGCCCAGTCTAATAATTTTTGTTCAGTTAATGCATACTTAACAGCGGTAAAGAAAAGTAAATTCCAATTTACTTTTAAATTATTAATAAAGATATCATCCTTTAATGCTAATAAAATATAATACAATTCTAAGTCAGGAATTTGATCGTATAATGTTTCTTCCAATGTTGCTTCATCATATGAATAATTTAATTTTCCATAATTCCATATAGAATCTAATATTTGGAAAGTACCGTTCTCACTAAAAACTATATTATAATTTTTAGAAAAATTGCCAGCATTTTCTGTTCGCTCAAGTATAACATATCTACCATCTCCAACATTTAATACCTTTACATAGTCACCGGGTACTATGCTATCTAATGTAGATAATTCATAGATATGAGAAACCACATAATTATATTCTTTAAACAATTTATAATCGTCACTTACCCAATTAACATAATTCCAATATAATGGTGTGTTGTATGTTTGATTTTTAATCATTACCCACAAGGATGAAGTATAATCAAATTGATATTTTGTCCATATAAATTTATAATTTTCATCTGCCTTAACTATAGCAGTATGGGGGCGAACTGTTAATATTGGAGCAGTTACGAATTCAGATCCCGGATCTGATATTATTACATTGATAACTTTACCTTCACTATTAATTTCTGTTAGTAGTTCAGCCGTAGAAGTTTCAGTTAATCCAACAGTAACTTTAGGTGGTGAAGTATATCCGTATCCTGCAGATACTATATCTACGGTGGTTATTTTACCATTGGTTACATAGCATTCTAATTTTGCTTGTGCATACTTAATAGTGATATCGTTAGATACAGATAATAAATTTGAATAATGATCAACTGAAAAATCGTATTCTCTTAAGAAGGTATTAGGAACTGTATCTAATTTGTTTAAATTATCAAAATTATAATTACCTGTTATTCTATTTTTAATTAAAACAGAATTAGCAAATTCAACGATATTACGTAATGCTTCTTTTCTATTTTTAAATAAAGTTTGTTGAGGACGAATTCCTATACCATATCTATTTCTATAGGTTGAATTAATTGCAGGAACAGCATTACCTAATTGATCATGCCCTAACAAACTGTCAATTAATTTTTTCTCAAGTAACGTAGTAGGCATGCTATTAGCATCACCTTCTGATAATAATACCCATTCAGTATGTTTTGGAATTGTATTGCTAATAGTATCAATGGTAATGTTTGCATTGATCCTATTACCAACTAACATTGGTTGAACATTCGCAAATGCTACACTACTCGGTGATAAAATTTCAGCAAATTTCAATCCATTAGCAGTAGGGTCAGAAATTATTCTAGATACTTGATAACTGCTTATTCTTCTATTCGATGTGGCTGGTACTGTAACTTTATTTTTAACCCAGAAAAAGTATACATTCTCAAATGAGTTAGTTACATTATTAAATAATTGTTTAATAGACACTACACTGTTATCAGGATATTTTGGTTGTCCACTTATTCCTTTTGTTAAACCTTCATTTGTATCTGCTTGAGCGGCCCATTCACTAGGTAATAAATCAGACCTAACCCATTCATAAACGTCAATACTTGAACCAGGAAATAATTTACCCCAATTATTTTTTCTAAAAATATCGTCGCCTTGTTCATACCACATATATTTTGTAGTACTTAAATCCCACCATAGTTCTCCTACATGATCATCTATCCAACTTGTACTACTATCAACAATAGTGTAAGCGAGACCGACAGTATAAGTAGCAGGGTCAAACGCAGATTTATATCTTAATTCTTGCTCTGCAATGCCTGCAATTTTTCCTTTTACTGGATCAATAACATCTAAATATTCTACAATTTCTTCTTTAAAAGAATCTATCAACGCTATGCGATCAACAGTAGAGATATCTACAAGGTCATCTTGTTGGCGTAATAGTTTTAAACTGCCTATTGTTGAATCAATTTTACTAAATTGATAGAATGACGATGTGTCGTTATTTGCTGAAACATTATATGTAGGCGCTCCTACATATATATTATTATTTGTAGCAATAACTGATGATCCATACTTACTACCTTCTGCTATAGAAGAATCAACTAATTCTTCAGACAATACAAAATGACCATCTAAATTACTATAAACATATACAGTTCCTGCATCTGATAAAGACTCTGTAAACTGTGTAGTACCTTCATCAAATGTAGTAGTACCTTGTTTAGAAGTTATATCAAATTCAGTAATAATTGAATTATTAGTACCCAATGCACTTATAGATAAAGTATTATTATCTTGGCTAATAGATATAGAATGTCCAAATTTTAAATCATTAGTGTATGAAGGATTTTTTATAATTTGAGTAAGTTCATACGAATAACCAGTCGGGTGTGGACTTAGTGCTAAACTACGTTCAGCAAGATTTGCAGCATATTGAGCAGGATTTAATAAATTATTATCAATCACAGACTGAGCAAATCCGGCAAGCCCATTTAACATCCAATATCTAATGCTGGCTTCATCTGGATATAGTTGTGCATCAGGATTTTGAAAATATGCAGCAAGTACGGCTGCTCTTGTTGCTACTGTATTAAACGCATCTGCTGCTCTTTCTGCATCATATATTGCTGCATCTGCCGGATTGGCTGCTCTATAGTCAACCCAGAATTGATGAAAAACTCCAGTCTCGCCCAAACCTACCTTCATCCAATTTAAAATAGTTTCTTCACCATAGTATACAGGTGCTAACTCTTCAGCAGCAAGTGAAAATATTACTTCTGGGCGGGTTGAGTTATAGTAAGGAGTTAGCGTTTTTTTATAAACAGCAACCTTGCCGTAAGGTTCTCCTATTGATTTTGATTCTGTTGAAGATACAAATAGATGCGAGCCATCGGGTGATGCTATTACATCACTACCAAATTCAGAAGATGTTCCAAATGGTGATTTTAATGTTTGTCTCCAAGAAAAATCTTTATCATATAATTGTACAATACCTACATTTGTTCCTGTGGTAACAATGTGTTTAGGAGCACTTATAGCGATAACTGTTCCTGTGGTGTCTCCTGCAATTTTATGTCCAAATTGACTTCCTGGAGATAATGTTACATGAGAAGATAACTCAATTCCCACAACTGGATGTACTGAAATTACTGTACTAGGTTTAATTAACGATGCTGCTGCTCGTTCAGCAATATTTGCAGCATATTGGTCAGGATATAATGTATTACGAAGATTTACCACATAATTAAACACATAATAGGGATCATTACCATATGGTATTAAACCGTTTAACATCCAATATCTAATATCTTCTTCAGAAGGATACAATTGTGCATTAGGATTTATTTGATATGCACGTATTACAGTTGCTCTAGTTTCTACCGCACCTATAGCATCGTTAATTCGCCAAATATCCCAGATTGCTGCTTCATTGGGATTTGCTAATCTATAGTCATGTATTAATTTATTAAAACCGGGTGCTGTATCAAGACCAAAAGTCATCCAATTTAAAATAGTTTCTTCACCGTAATATAACGGTGCTTCTAAATTAGCGGCCAATGCATATATTACTTCTGCACGGGTAGATTTATAATATCCTGTTCTTGTTACACCATAGGCATATACATGCCCTGTGTTGGTTGGATTTTCAGGACCGCTTGGCGCACCAACTAACAATGTTGTACTTGCTGTAGAAACCGTTTCATTTATATAAATTGAATGACCGAATCTAGAATAATCAGCAGTTTGAGCAGTAGTAGCATAAGGATTTACTAAAATTGTTGAGTCTGTTTCTTTAGTAAATGTATTATTAATACTACTAATTTTTACTAAGCCTTCTGAAGAGAAATTCTTTGTATAACCGGTACCTGTACTGAGTATTACTACGCCACTAGTTAAAGTATTTGCACTATTAATAACAACATTTGTTGCGTTAGGTGCACCTGCAAAATATAAATTTTTTCCAGTATCATACTGCAAAGAATAACCAAATTGTGCTTTTATGTTAGGATAGCAATATGTTGCTAAGTCTGTGTTTAAACTATATTCAAATTTCTTTTCTAAAACACTTGTAGTTTTATGTTTAGTGTATACCCAAACGCTTCCTATTCCTGGAGTATTTTTAACAGTCCAACCTGGTGCAGATACCATTAATATATTTGTATTATCTGATGTGTAAATAGATTTTCCTAACTCCGAATGTAGACTTAACGAAGTTATTGTAGCAGTAAAATGACCATTAACCCCCACCGAGTAATTTTTTATTTTTTCATAAACTTGCCACTTGTCGTTAATGCCTTCATCTATCCAAATTTTTTCATTGTTCTTTAAATTTAAAATATCTGTTGAATTAGCAACTTCTTTAATATTTTTATATCGTGCATTTTCAAATTTAAACAATGCTCCATAACTTAATAATTCTGCATCAACTATAGAGGTTAAACTTGATGCTACCGTAAATTGATCTAATTTAGCGATATCAATTATAATGTGTATACCATTAACTTGCTCATTAAATCTAACTACAGAAACAATGTCACCTATTGATAATCCATGCGGTTGGTCAGTTACAAATGTTATGCTGGACCCGGGGGCACTTACATATACTCCTGCAATCTTAGAAGATTGTTTAGAGTATCTACTAACGCCCCAGCCGCCGTTTTCTAAAAATCCCATCCATATAGTATTGCCATCTTGTAATACAGAATTATTAGCAATATCTAATAAACTATTTTTATTATATGCTGTAGCGGTAACATCATCTGCTCTAATATATCCAGCAGTAGTCAATACTAAATTATTATCAAAGAATGTGCTAGAAGACATTATTGGAAACGTATTTGCCGATGAGTAACTATCCGGAGTTAATAATAAGTCCGACTGAGACACATATGTCACCAGCGGATTTGCATCAGCAGGAGTTTCAGAAAATTTAACAAGATATGGATTTTCTAAAGATGTACTTTCATTTAAATTAAATTCTATTTCATTGTATGTTGAAAAACTTCCGTAATTACCTGATCTGAATGCCCAATCTTCAGTTAATAAAATGTCCCCTTGACGTGTAAACTTACCAACTTTGGATAATTTATCAATAGAATTTTTAGTTCCTTTTTCCTTAATGTATCCTTGATAAAATTTATATTGGCTAATTGAATTTGTAAAAATATTATTAAGGTATGTTCTTGGAGTATAACCAATTAAATGTTGTGCTAGTTTTTGTTGGGTAGAATCAAAATTATCAATATCTAAACTATAAAAGTCTTCGAATTGATTAATTTTATAATCAAAATTAGGTAATAAATTTGATACCGGCTTACTATCTAGTTTGATCCATTTTTCAAAATCAAAAGTAGCATCTCCGATAATTTTAACAGTTGATTCATAATACGAACCGTTATATCTTACCACTTTTCCCGGTAAGTATGTTCCATATGCTGTCCAATCTATAATAGTAACATTGTCGTAAACAAAACCGGGACTAGATAAATCACCATTCCAATTGGCAGTTCTAAATCCTGATAGTTTAATTCTTCGTTGCTTGTATCCTGTTTCAATATCGTATATAGTATCATTAAAAATTGTTTTATTGTTAAAAACCATTCCGTGTTCTTTTTGTACAGAATTTAATGTAGCAAAAAACATACCTTCAAGAGTGTCAATAGTATTAATTACACAAACACCGTCTTCTCTTGATAAACGAAATTTATCTAATGGAAATGATTTTCCATCGGCTTTTAATATACTAAAATCATAATCTCCGGTAGTAATATCATCAACCACCGAATCAATAAATGAATATTTTAGATAATCCGCAAATGGACTTAATGTAATTAAATTTCCGTCTGCCCAATTTTGCGTAGTCCAATATAAGAATTCTTTAGCAGTAAATTTCCAATTTACTATATCATTAAGATCAGTATTATATTCATCAAATATAAATCCTTGACTTTCAAGATAGGCACCGTACCCAATTAATAAATCGTATACTTCTTGTATTGTTGAATAACTTGTACCATATGGAACTACTGTTACTGTGTTTTCAAATCTTGAAGATAATTGTGCGGTGGCGCCGCCTACCATAGGCAATGATGGTAAGGCTTGAAATAATGTTATATCAAATGTAGATTGTGTATTATGACCAACTTTAACTATATAAAATGTTCCATTATATCTTACAATCTGACCTTGTTTATAATAATGTGTTGTGTTTGCTGTAGTAGATGTAATATCAATTGCACTAAGACCACTGTTGCCACTGTTGCCGGCGCCTGTCCATTCTGTAAATGACTCAGATTTTCCTCCAACAGTAATTGCACCGGATGCTAAACTTTTAGTAGGTTTAAGTATTTCAAAATATGGATTTGTAGTGTCATATCCCTTAATAATGAAATTACCATTAGACCGTTGTACTATAACTCCGGATATTCTAGCAGACTTAATAGGATTACTTACATTTAAAATTAATGAATAGTCTTCAGGCGGTAAGATTGCTCCTTGTGCTTGTGACACAGGATCAATAGAGTCAATAACAATTTGCAATTTATCTTTGCTTGCAAATCCTCCTAATTTATGGAATAGATTAAAATTAATATAAGTTAAGTCTTGTGTTAATAATTCAAGATAGTTTAAATCTTTCTGTTTTCCCCGTTCAATAACATAAACGCCAAATCCGGCTGATTGTACATCTTCTCCATCTAATATAAGTTTAGAAGGATTTAAATAAAGATCATTTGCCTTATATGTTAACTGATTTTTAATATTTAGATAACTTCTACTTGTATCAAACATAGAAGAAGTATATGAGCAAGGATCAAGTAAGGCGGATAACGCATTTACAGCAAATGGCCAATAACTGCTGTTTCTCCATGCTGTTTCTGCAGGAGAGTGATCTCCAAATTTCCAATTTGCAGATTTATCGTCAATTGTTAAATTACCTGCATTTAGCAAAAATGAACCAGGTGGTTTTAAGTTTCCTGCAACATCAACAGGAACAATTGATGAAAAATTAATACGAGCATACTGAGAATTAATAGTTCCTAAGTTATCAACTATTCCATTAGTTACAGCATCAATCAATGCTGTTCGTTTTTCACTATTAACCCAATCGTATTGGATGTCCCACCATAACGGTTTAATTGAATGCCCTAACATTTCCCAAGGATGAGAATGCGGACGATCAGTATCGTAAAAATATTTGTAAACACCTCTCCAATATCCCGGATAAGAATTTCCTATAGGAAAACTACCATTGGTATAATTCCATGTAAAAAAGTTATATTCATCATAAACATTATTAGTAGTTGTATCAATACTATATTGACCGGTCCATTTAATAAAGTCTTTTACTAAAATATCATTAATTTCAGATGAAGAATATTTACTTTCTCTAAATGCACTTGGCAAATATCCGTTAACATCAAATATTTTAGGATTATAATTTATTTTAATATTATTAAAAACACGTTTTTCGTATTCAAGAATAATAGCATCCCTATAATCGTCAAAGGCTTTAATTATACTGCCGTCGTGGCCTCGTATAACATTTGTAGAATTTAAATAGGTGTCATCTAAAAAATACTCAGGTTTATATTTTGGATATAAACCTAATTTAGATGGCGTTGGAGGAATATATGCACCGCCGGTATCTAAATAATAATGGATAGATATTTTATCACCTGCTACAAGATTTAAAATATCTGTATTAACTATTATTGTGTTATCAATACTATCAAAATAATATTCAGAATTTGCAATTAATTGATAATCATTATAGTATACAATTACTGATTTAAAACTTAATGCTGTTAAATCAAATTTAACCCCTATTGGAAATATATTGTTTGCGCCTGTAACTGTATAGTCTCTTACAATTTTGTTAGGTCCATAACCTAACATATCAGATCTATAATATAAAGATCTAGAATCTTTACTAGAATTAAGTTGTGTTAAAACTAGGTCTAATGCATCACTTGGTGTTAGTTGACTATCAACTTTACTTAAAGCATTTAAGAAATTTATTTTAAATTGATCGTACTGTTCTGCAGAGTATCTAATAGAATCAACTACATTGTGTTCTTTTTTTCCAAGAAATATTTGAGGGAACGCAATAGGATTAGCATTTATAATTAAACGAGAACCATATTTGGCATAATCATTTAAATCTCTAAGATTACTTATTCCCGGAAACTCGCCAATAAATCCAGTAATACCATTAACCATTGTTGAAAGATGATCACTTAGTTCACTTAATGTTAATTCTGTTATAGGTCCGTTTAACGGATTGTTAGTTAATCCTAACGGAGTTTTATAATATCCATTTTCATTAGGTGTATCTTTAGAAATTATTTCTAAAGATACTATATCATTTTTAGCAATATTAACAGACGACGTACTAACATGAATAGTAATACCATCTGTATCTAAAGTTGAATTAACTAAATTTCCATTCACATAAGAAATTACAGAAGTGGCAGATGTTACAATTGATTTAAGTTTTAATACATTTGTTGAAGTCAACATTGTTTGAATTTCAACAATAGGAATTTGATAATTTACTGATGGTTCCCATACATTTTTAAATTCGTTTCCTATTTTAAGATATGTAACACCGGTAGTAATTGTAGAACTTATATTATTAACATCAGTTATACTGACAATGTCAGACATAAAGTAGTTCTTAAAAACATAACTACCAACTCCGATACTGTTTTTATACTTTAATGGGAATCCTAAAACTTTATCGTATATTGTTCCTACTTCATAACCAAATATTTTACTGCCGGCAAAATTAGAATTTTTATCAGAATAACTTAATTGAGTCGGTTGAGAATTATCAAATAAATCAAATAATGGTGCTTGATTTATAGTTGTATGTTGCTGTGATTTTTTCCATTGAATAACATCGATGCCATTAATATTCTGTGTTGTATAATGCCAACTTGTTCCTTGATTTAATATACCATAGTTTATGGAAACTGAACTAGCAGACAGCGGAGTAGATGGTTCTATTAATCTAAGAGTAGGTGGGTTGGTAGAAGTATCATAGTTTACCTTATAAATTTTTCCATTGAGAGATGTATCTGCATTAAAAATTATTCGAAAACCATGCTCTAATAAAACTTCGTCACTGTAATAACCAATAGTACCGTCTACTTGACTAAATGCATCAGTAGTAGTTGTATCAATTATATCTACATTTTGAATTCCAACTGACCCAAAATTATAAAGTTTTATATCTGGATTAAATTCAATAATAGGTCTATTGGCTCTTCTATCTAACGGATAGACAGCCTGTTGATTGTTTATTTCAGCAGTAATACGAATAATGTCTCCGTGAAACCATCTGTTATATCGTGTCCATGGATTTAAATCACCACTAGCCTTATTAATTGTAATATATTCGGGTATTACTGGTAGTGTTTTATTTGAATCAAATGGATAACTATCGAATAAATCGCTATCAAATGTTTCATTATAAATCTGTGCAACACTTTCATGTACTTCTAATAATTTAATATCAATTAATTTTATACTTTTGCCAACACCTTCAACATAATATTCTTTATTATTAGATGAAAGTTTTAATTTCATTCCGTTACTTAATGAATAATTATTTAGAATTATATATGTAGGTGTACCTTCTATATCTTCCTTAAGATCATCTACTAATATTGCATCAGGTCCATTAGGTAGCCAGTAATATTGATTATAATTTATCAACTTATCCCAATCTATATGAGGATTGTATGAATAAAACTTTGATCTAAAAAGTCTATCAAGGTTATCAGTTTTTCCACCTTGCAAATTAATTTCATTAATTATATCATCAAATCCAATTACATCGGTTATGTTAGATGATGCATCTTTAAAAACTAAAGCAGGTTCTAATGGATATTCTTTTCTAAGAGGTAAATTTTCTTTAAGATAAAAGTCAGTTGCAGGATTATAATTAGGAGTAATTATAGATCCAACAAATCCATCAATACGTTCAAGTTGTGGTGTTTGTATTAAAGGGTCAAGTGTGCCGGATAAAAATTTTGAATTTTTAGCAGTTTTTAAATATTCAGGAAGTAGATTAACTGACTTTTTGTTATCTATCATTTTAAGATCCGCTAGTTGTTACAATCGATGAAGATTTTAATTGTGATGCAGTAATCGCATCAATAATTTCTATATCAGAAATTTTTGCACCACTTATGAATATCTCATTTGATAAACATGTTAGTTCATATAAACTTCCAAAACTATTATTATCAGTAACTGGTACAATAACAAAATTGGTAATATCAGGTGTAAGTAAATTCATAATATAAGTTGATAGTTCGCCAAAGTGAAAACTTTGTCCAAAGTCCCAATTTTCTAAAGCAAAAAAATCATTTATACCCAACAATATTCTTGTTTTTAAATCATTGTCATTAGTTATTCTATCAGGATTTTTAACCGCTTTAAATTTTGCCTGAAGATTTATATTAGCATTTGCACCAAATAATATTTTATAACGTACTGGGTGAAATACTATTTCATCACTTATTGATTTAATAGGAGAAAGAGATGGAAGATAATTTTGTTCTAAATTTTGACTAGTTGGAGGTAGCGGTTCACTTGATACATTACCTAACAACCAACTTCTTACATCATTATCGTATGAGGTTGTCAACATATAGATATCTATAATATTTGATTTACTAGGATCAATTCGTCTTTCTTCACCACTATTATGCTCATAATGAAATTTAATATTAGAACATCCAGACCTACCGATATATTGATCAGTATATATAAACTTCTGATATGCTTTTGACCAATACTTAACAACATTTAAAGAAGGACTATAAAAATAGAACAATTGCCCATCAATTTTATACTCAGATGTTACGCTATTTTCATTTAAAAATGGAAGTATATCATCTGAAGTTAATGCAAATCTTGCAGTAGACCCTACTCTTTTAAAATAAACAAATTGTGATCCTACAATATTAGTAAATGAATCTGGATCTAAAATTTGCCCTGTGCCGGTATAATCATAAAAACTAATTTTTACTCGTTGAGGATCAACATAACCATCAACTTCAACAATAGAATCATCTATTTGCCATATATAGTCGTGATCCAATGGGGTAGATGCATTTGATAAATTAATAGAAAGAACTGTAATTTTATCTTTAATTACAGAATTATTTGTGTAATCAAAATTTACAGAAGATTTATCATTTAAAAATGAAGTTTCTTTATCACTTTCAAATATATAATCTAATGTTCTATATCGCACCTTATAACTTTTTCCAGTCCAAATAAATGCAATCAACCAACTTGAATCTAGTCCCAAGTCTTCCATATTATTTTGATTTGATAAACTAAAAGGATTCATTATATCTAAATTAGAATTAACAATTATACTCCATTCCCTAGTTAACGTATCAATTGTTAATCCAAAATTACGTTGTGTCATGCATATATTTGCAATTTCACTTTCTATAGAATAGCCTAATAGGCTATTAAATTTGTATATTACTTCTTGTGGAACGGCTCCGTGCGGAACAATGGTAGAAAAAATTATAGGACCGGTTCCGTCACTTAACTTTCCCTGACCGTAGTTAGAACCATCACCTATAACTTGTTTAACTGTAGACCAAATATAAGACTTCCCACTTGCTGGAATTCCAGTTGTAGGAATTGTTTTTAATAAATTATTTTTATCAAAATATTTTCCAGATGGCGGCAAAAATTTGATTATCGATCCCGGAAATACGTATTGAAGATTCGATCCTGATGTAGTTCCTACTGCTACAGGAAGTTCCGAAATAGTAAAATATCCACGACTTTCACCGGGTGTAGTATTAGCATTATACCATTTTAAGGATAGATATGTTAAATTAAAACTGCTGTACTTGTTAAGATAAAAAGATCGTAACTCAGGTAATGCAACAATAGGATTTAATCTATTTTTAATAACCGACAGTACTTGATTTTTACTAATAAATTCAAATTCAAATATATGTTCTTGTTCTTCTTTGTATAGAATACCGTCAGTTGCAAATATATTAGTCTTACTATATTTTCCACTAACATCTGATATGTCAAAATATTTACTAAGTCCACTAGATATTCTATTAATACTTTTAACTTTAAGAATGTTCGAACCAGCAGTTAACGGAGCAATATTATAATCCTCTCCTGTAATCATTCTATTTTGAGTATAGTATGACTGCGGTGCTTTGGACCTAATACTTGAATTAGATTCTGGACCTGCACTATTAGTGACTGTATACTGCAAACTTAATGTTAATTGTAAATTATGATTTTGTCCTAAAGAATTTGTGTAAGGAACTGTAATGATAACCCCTGTCATTTGTTCAGGTTTTATAATATATGACAACCCATTACTTTGTCTATAAAATAATCTAAAATCTCCTTTTGGAAGATCGCCAAATATTCCATCAGTAAAATTTAGATCAATTTGATCTTGGTCACGTGTTGATATAGCATATATTGCTCTTAAACTTTTATTAAGGCTATTATATATTACATTATTTCCCACTAATGAAGGAACAGGTGTCCACAATGTATAAAAATTTCCATTTTTATCTAATTGCCATAACCAGGCATCAGTATTATTAATATTAGGTGTGTTTATTCCTATAATCTCATTAGGTACTGGATTATCAATATTAAATCTAGAAACACTTAAACTGCCCTGTTTAAATTGTGTAAAGAATCCAGTATTAGCACTACCACTTCCTTGATTATCATTTTTATAAATTAAACTAAATGCATTTTTAGGAGCAGGGGCTTCTTCGTAAATATAATCCTTACCGCTAAATGTAGACGGAACAATTTCAAAATTCATCGAGGTTCCATTGATGCTTTTAGAAAAATTAAAAATTGGAACATCATCATTTGAACTATTAATTCTATATTGGTCAGTTTCTACCGCGTTAATAGTTCCACGACTTGCAGGATTTCCAAAATTGCTAGACATTGCTGAATTCATTATATTAATGAATTGTTGATACCAACTAGAATTAGTAGGATCGTTCCATCCTACGGTAACATTTGCTAAATTTAAACCAGTTGCATCATATACACTATCTGTTGTAGATACAGCAGTAACTTTTAATAAACCGCTAGCAGGGATATTTCTTGCAGGATTATAACTAATTAATTGTGCAAGACGTAATACACTATCTCGACGTTGGGCAGTTTCTAAAAAGTTTTCACGAGCATTTAGATCGATACGAAAACTTAAATTTTGTCCTAGATATGCAATAACATCAATAAGAGCAATATACTCGCTACTATCAACATAGTCATTGAATTCTTCAGGATATTTTTCCTGAAGATATGAAATCATTGTACGACGAAGAGTTTCAAAGTCGTAACTTTTAAAATCAGCATTACGGAAAGATTGGTATACTTTTTTCCAATCTTCTGCTACTAATAGTTTTGTGTTAGTTGAGGGTATCATAATGTTCTATACCGTATTTATTGTAATAATTAAGTGGGTATATTATTGTTGTACCCGTAATCCAATCTTTTGATCAAACGCAAGTTTTAATACACTAGATTGATTTGTGTTTTTCATTGCCAATATAATTTCAATCAAATACCCTTGCGGATATTCAGTAATTGCAATCCGTAAAGGAGAAACTCTAGGATCAGAATTGCATATATCAGTAATATCTTTTGTAAGGAGATCTTTAATTTGAGGAGTTATTGGCTCCATTAATATATCCCAAACAATGGTTCCAAACTTAGGATTCATTACCCGTTGTCCCTTACGAGTATTAAACTGATTAAGAATATTTTGTTTGATTAAATCAAAATCATAAAGTTTAGATCCTCTGTTAGTAGGATTAACTGTGCTAAACCCTTTATAATATTGGCTTAGTTTATCAGTATGTTGATCACTATAACCGGCAGGAGTAATTTCAAGATTTTTGTAAGGCATATTATATTTATTAACTACTAAATCTGGTTATCTGTGCGGTGCTGGAGAGCCGCTACCAGATTGTACTGGACGTCCGCTACTATCAACTAATATACCTCCTGAGCCTGTACCAACAACATTTCCTTGTAATTGACCTAAGAAACATTCATAATATCCCTTTTTACGGGTATGAATATCGGGTGTATTAAATCCAATTGCCTTACATGCTGCTTCAAAATAACCGGGATCTGTTTGAGCAACTTTACATCTATCCAACATATACTTAACTGCAACTTCAGCAGCGATAGCCGGCGTATTTAATAGTTGAGGATTTCCAATTAAATCTTGCCCAATCATTGTTCCGTACCTAGCATAGTTACTTCTACCAGTTAGTTGAATGTATCCTCTACCTATATACTTGCCGCCGTCGCCGGATTGAGTATTACCTAGACCTTTACCTTTAGAAGTAGTACTACCATATAAAAATTCAGGTAACGTATTATTAGGATTGCCTGCATATTGTTGAGCAAGTGCTGTATCGCCTTTGAACACGCTAGGAAATACTTGTAACAATCTATCAGCAGAATACTTAAATCCTTCTTCAACCAACTTCCAACGACATTCGCCACCTGCTATACCCAATAGCGATGCAATAGCAATAGGAGTAGTAAGCCCAAATTTTGCACAAGCCGCTTTGATAGCACTAATACCTTCCTGTGATGAACTAGCATTAATATCCTTAGAATATTCAGGCGTACAAGTTCCAGGAGTTACATCTGGTGGATTAGCAGGTTCTTGTTTTCCAGCAGCAGGATTAGGAGGAATCCCCGAAGCACTTCTGTCTGCTAATGTTACATCCGTAGCCTCTGGACTAAATTGTGCAGGATTAATTGATTCATGTTGTGGCCAAGGTTCGTGCGTTGGCACACGTTGCATGATAGTTTTAATTGTACCTGTATTATAAAACTTTCCATCACTCCATCCCCAACTTACTAATCGTTGTGGCAAACTAAACAATGGTAAATCTGGAGGAACTTCAGCAGCATCGGCGGCGGCAGGAGATCCTGCGGTTGGACCATTCCAATGTATATTTGCTCCTGTTCCAATGATGTTGCCAGTAGCACCTAAGTTTAATTGTGCTGATGTACCTAAATTAATATTGCCATTTGATTTAAGATTAATAGTTCCAACAGCGGCTTGTTTAATATCCTGTGCAGAACTTAAACTATAACTATTACCTACTGTAATTTTAACAGCATCACCTATAGTTTCATCATGTGTTCCCCTGATAGCAATCTTTTGATCTTGATCTACAGTAAGATAATTATAACCAGTTATATTGGTCTCCATATTTTTACCGGCTTTAACATGAATATTGCGGCCTGCTTCAAAATTAATATCTCTATCAGCACGGAAGTTAAAATCATGCTCTGTATGTATGCTTATACTATCATGTGCATATATATCAATCTTTCCATTAGATGTTAATTCAATCCATGCAGTACCTTGACTATTGGCTATATAAATTAAATCGTTAGTATTATGTAATAGAATTTGATGACCTGTTCTTGTACGCAATCTAACTAACTCATTTTGTCCGTTAACATCGCCGTCATCCATCACAAATGTTGTTCCACCTAATCTACTCACAGGTGCTTGTGAATTCCCCGTATAACCTATCTTGCCTCGTTTAGCACCCGAACTAGAATCTAATGGGCCAGGGGTTGAAATACCAAAAACTCCACTAGGAACTTCTCGTCTAGCACTGCTAGAAGTAACTCCCCTAATGGTATCTAAAAGCAACCCCTGTTGTACCAATCTATCAGCAAATGGATGAATTGGTTTTTTAAATTTTTCAGGATTAGGATTTGATAAATCTTTTGATTTTTTGTGAAACTCTGCAACGGGCAAATAATCTGTTCCGTATTTTCTGCGTTGCTCATCTGTCATCTCTACTTGACGACTTGCAGCAATACCAGGAATCATATGATTTTGAAACACATCATTAACACAGCCTATCCAATATCCTTGATTAGGGTCGCCGTCAATGAATATAATCATAACCGTCGCTCCTATATCCGGCGGGATCATCCACATACCATAAGATTTTTGTACATCGTTGAAGTCACTACTGTTGGTTCCTTCATATCGAGAAGAAGTATTGCCACCAAATGGTGTCAACTGCCTAACTACATATGTTTCACCTTGTTCTCCAGTTACACTTGGGATACTTTTAATTAATGCAACTTCCAACCCTCCCATATACGTAGGATCAAGATGATTTGTTACCTCGGCCAAATACGGACCAGGTGTTGGTAATTTAGATCGCGCTCTTTTTTCAGTAGCCATAATTATTATCCGTTATTGATTCTGTTAACTAGTTTATCTAAAGGACTTTGTCCTGAATATCCGGACAACATGGATTTTGCCGAATTTAATTTATCTTTTATTGAATTTATATCAACCGAGTTTACTGACCCAGTTAAATTTGAATAAGGATTTGAACTTGCTCCACTAGGTGATGCTTGAGCAGCAGAAATTAATTCTTGCGGAACTAAATTGCTAGATAATTTACTAGGACTGTTAACTCCGTATAAATTCTCAAGGGCAGTCATTCCGCCTTTTTTAACAACTGACGACGCATATCCTACATCGGCCTGCGGTATTGGTGCGGTAGCAAATTCTGGAGTAGCAGGAATATTTTTCATCTTACTTGCAGGAAGATAATCAAGTACTAATCCTGCAGATGCTGCTTGATTTAAATTTACATTACTAGGTGTGTTTTTAACTATATCAGTGACTTGATTTTGTAATTTACTTTGTAGGCCGGCACCAGTTAATCCAGACAATCTACTAGGATCTAATCCTACTTTGGCGGCAATACCTTGAGGGTCCATAGGAGATGCAGTTAGTTGAGTAATCTTATTACCTATTCCACCTACAAGACCTGACAAATTATTTCCTATACCCTGAACTGCGGCAAGTGCGTTTGTTCCCAAATCTTTAGCAACTCCGGATATATTACTAAGACTACCAGTTGGTAATGAGGTAGGATTTATATTTGCACCTTGTTTAATATCAAGTGATGTTAACCCGCCTGGAAATGTAGATATAGGTGTTATACTAAGTGATGCTCCTTTTCCTATACCAGATCCTTGATTAGATATATTAAGTGCAGATTTGATAGCAGATCCTACAACTGTTCCTCCTAACGATCCTATAAGACGTTCTGCTGACATATTGCCTGTTAATATATTAGCAGCAGATCCTAATGTTGCAGCGGGGGCTAACGATTCCTGACTTAGCCCAATTAATCCCGATGACTGTAATCGTATATTAGATGAAACATCATTCGGAGACGACGGCAATGCTTGTCCTATTATAGAAGTTTCCGGCATTATATTGCCAGATCTAGAAATTAATCCATATGTTTGATTCAATAAACTAGGAGTTGAACCACCCAGGCCACCTTCCGCATTTGTAAAATTACTAAGTTCTCCAGGTAATCCCGGACTAGGCAATCCTCTATTCAACTGATCCATTGCTGTTTCAGAATCCATTCGTTCTTCTGGACTTTGTGCTCTAGACTCATCTGGTATTACCTGTGAACTAGGATTAGGTGAGGTAGCAAAATTATCGGCAGGATCCGTAGCACGTAGATTAGAATCTATTACCTGTCCAGGTAACCTTAAAATATCTAATTTTTGTTTAAATACACCATCTCTAAAATTACTATTAACTTTTAGTACTCTATAAACTCCACTAAAAGGCACACGGTTAGCATCAAATTGCATCATGCCGCCGTTTTCAAAACTATTAATATCAATAGGATTTCTAAAATTTATAGTTATTAAAACTTCTCCGTAATTGTGATCTGCTTCACCTTTGTTTGTTTTTCCTCTCTTTGAAGTATCCGGTTTAGATTTATAGTTTCCTATTCCGCCTGTTACAAGATAAAAAGGATCTCCTAATATTTCCATTTCTCCTGTTAACATACTGGCTTTAGAATTAATCACAGCATCATGCATACCCCTTGCTAGTGTGCTGTAAGGATCGCTTAACGGTTGACTAGCATTACCGCCATACGATTGCAATGGTGTTACTGTTGGCTTTACGGGAGTTGTAGGAACTTGTTGTCTTTTTAATCTTGCATTTGACCTAGCGTTAATTTGATCAGCAGTTTTTAAACTATCATCAGATTTAATTTTAACTTCTGAACTATTATCGGGTGCGGCAGCATTTTTTGGTTGAGGTTGATCTTTATTACCCATTGCTGCCGGAACTGCTTCAAAGAACAATGTATTAAAATTAAGTTTAAAATTTAAAACATCAACATTTTGTCCTGTATAGATGTAGTTGTATTCTCTTAAACTTATCTTTTTTAAATCTTCTTCTTTAATAATATTCTGACCGTAACTTGGTATTCGACTTATATGTATCTTATAAGGAGTTACAACATATGTATATTTTTGAAATGGTTTTTGTGACACTTCATCTATAATATCTAAATTTTCAACTTCCATTTTAATAAGAAAATAATCTAACATACCATATTGATCAGGATTATTTGGACGTTTTCCTATATTTTTTAATATATCTCTTACATATTCACTATCTCTAATAACTGAAGTTATAGCATCATTAATATTCATACCTTCTGCAAATTGAATGGTACTTTCTTTAGGATTGTATTTTACACTTTCAGGTTGTCGTGCCTGTTGCTCAGGAGTAGGCTGTGCTGCTCCATTAACTTTATATGCATTAGGTGAGCCGGGTGCCGCAGGGTCAATCATTGCATATAGTTTGTTGTCTTTTAATACTTCAGTAAATTTTGCATCAGCAATCTTAGATGCCGGACCATTTATAAATCCTTGCTTTTCATCCCATACTGGAAAACTAATGTCGTAAATATTGTGCTTGAGTTTAGTGCTCCCTTCTTTACCCGCTTCATCAGATGTAGCAACCTGAGCATTAATATTAGTAATAAAATTATTCAATATTGTTCTAACAGTATCACCTACCATTTTGATAGGTTTCTTAACCACGTTAGGTTCGCCGAATGCTCTTTCATTATAGGGAACTGCGGTACACTTATACCTAGTACCCTTTTCAGTTATATCAACATCGATACCTGTTAGCCCAAATACATAATAACGTTCAGTATTGTTAATTAATTCTGGTTCTGGAAAATCTTCTACATCTGGATAACCCCAAAATTCCATTTTAAGTAAAAAACTAGCCTGTAGATAACTCGGATAACCCGCAGCAACTGCCGAAATATGCAATGCTTCTATAAATCCATTAATACTATAAGGTTCTATAACTTCAAATTTAATTTGAGTAGGTAAACTAGTATTGCCTTCTTCACTAAATGTTAATATACTATCAATTTCAACATTTTCAATAAACATATCAAATCGACCTGGACTTTCTTTATTGAATCCAGCGGTTAATTCTTGATTATTAGATAATGCTGCATCAGAGGATGCTTTGTTAACTACTTTAGCATATTTGTCATAGTTCTCCCCCGAGTCATCTAATTTTTTTGAATCAGTTAACTGAGAATCACTTAATTTTGTTTGTGGGCTTAATCCTGTAAATCCTTTACCGCCTGACCTTAATATAACAAATTTTAGTTGACTGTTTCTATATGATTCGGGATCTTTAAGATTACTGCTATCAAGTGCAGCCATTGTAAAATGATAAGTTGACGATCGATATCCATTAAGAGGATTTTTTTCGCCTGACTGTTCTACAATTTGTTTAGATTCTGTTTCATATTTTTCATCAGGAGTTTTTTCAGTTTTTTTACTGACATTATCTGATTGTGGTGCCTCATCTGCCATATTAAATTCCTAGAACAGATTTAAGAGTAGACATTTTAGGAAGATATATTTTTACACCTGCTTTTAAATCATATACAGGATCTTTAATAATGGTTTTATTACGAACTGCAAAAACCCACCACAATCCGGAATCTTTATAAACATCATTGGCAAGTAAATCTGGCCTATTTTCATAAGTTGCTGTTACTTCAAAAAGTATATCATCTCGTTCGCTGGGTATATCACGAAATTCCATAACATCAAGATATCCGTTTGTTATTGAAGTTTTAGAATAAGGACTAGTTTTGTTATACATTAGATAAATCCTTTACCAGCAAATGATCCGTTAAGATACCCTGTAACTGAAAAACTTTGCATTTCACTTCTGCTGTACATTGGCAAGCATGTAACTGCGATTGTAGATACCACAGGCACCGAAGCCTTTCCATAAAACTCGCTATCGTAAATAAAATAATCTACTCCATCAGGAAGTTCTACCCTAAAACTAGTAATTGTAACCGGAACATTCTTTAACATATATTCGCCATAGGCATCAAGACGGCAAACAGGAGGAGGTGCTCCACTATCACGATCGCCGGTTGACCCGCCTGAACGCATTCTAGTTAATGCTTTTAACAATGTTACTGTAGAAAGATACATTCCTGCATCTACCCAGTTTTCTACGGAAAATTTTCCACTAATAGTAATTGGTCCAATACTACTTCTTTGATAAAAATTAATAGGAAAGTTTGAATGTAATGGATTAGAAGCGGTATAGTCTGCTTTAACATCAAAACTAATAATAGGAGTGAATGGAAATATTATCCCCCCTATATTTGCTAATTGGCCGCCGGGGCCGGTTGTACTATCTACCAAATATTTTCCTGGGACTCGTATCCTTACACGCATTGATTCTTCTGATGTGCTTTCGTTTACTCCGTCTGCATTTAGATATAAAGTTTCAACTTCTGGAAATTCTACTGGCTCAGCACCATCAGGTACTCCGGGCACATCTCTTTCTCCAAATGCTGGGCCGCCTTGACCGCCTCGACCTCCACCAGCGCCGCCTGCCCACTCGGGAGAGTGACCGGTGTTTCCACCAGAACCACGGCCGGCACCAGCAAGACCTGCCCAAACAGGCGCTTGACCTGTGTTTCCAAGTATTCCTCTACCAGCACCGGGATTTACCAAATTATCTGCCATGATCTATAATTTCCTATATAGTATATTTAACCAATAAATAAAATGCCCTTATAACAATCGTTGACATTTGAATTACAAATGTGTTAAACTGCTATAACCAAGGAAAATAATAATAACAATGACCACACATATATCCCCAACTGGAAAGAAGGTAAAATATTTAAACAACCGTGATTTATTAGCAGAGATACATAGGAGTAAATGCTCATTTAGCAGTTATATATTACCTGAACATCAACAGCATGATATAATTTTAACTAATATAGATAAGATTAATATAAGAACAGTAGCAGAAGCCAAAAGAAATAGGGCTAAAAGACAAGGTATACTAACGTTTGGGGCTGCAAGAATTGCAGGTGACAAGAAAATTAAACTTGCAGAATGCACGGCAGACTATAAAACTATAGCCAAAACTGATATCATTATCCGCATAATGACATTTGAACATATACCAATGGCGCCGGGACGTAAAAAAACTCTAAAGAATACCGCAGATAGTCATGAAAAAGTTAACTTTCCTCCTTTCCAACATTGGAAGTTTAATGATCAAGATGAACTAATCTGTGTAGGAAAGAGCCACTGGAAAGGTCCAATTGATACTGGCAAATTTAGCAAAGATCACGGACGCATTACAGAAAACTTAGGTAAAATGTTTATTAAACTAAGCGAAAGATATGCACAAAGAAGCAACTGGCGTGGATATACTTACAATGAAGAGATGCGTGGACAAGCAATTTTACAACTAAGTCAAATTGGATTACAATTTGATGAGAGTAAATCAGAAAACCCATTTGCATATTATACCGCAGCAGTTACTAACTCATTTACTCGTGTTCTAAATATTGAGAAAAAGAATCAAAATATCCGAGATGATATGTTAGAAGAGGCAGGATTAACTCCCAGTATGACTCGACAATATAAACAAGAATATGCAGAAGAAACTGCTCGTCAAGCGGAACTATACAAACACTTTAGACAACCTAAATCAGAAGAAACAAGTATTGAGGAAGATGAGCAAACTGACATTTGACTTTTAGATCTAAAGACCGTAAACTCGTTATTAGGAGAATAATTAATGGCTTTGTTTAAAAAGGTTGCATGTTTTACCGACATACATTTTGGATTAAAATCAAATAGTGCATCACATCTAAGAGACTGTGAAGAATTTGTAGACTGGTTTATTCAAGAAGCACAAACTGCTGGGTGTGAAACAGCAATCTTCTTGGGTGATTGGAGTCACAACCGTAACAGTCTAAATTTATTCACATTAGATAGTAGTTTAAGATGCTTAGAAAAACTAGGCGCAGCATTTGAACAGTTCTTTTGGTTCCCAGGTAACCACGATCTGTTCTATAAAGACAAGCGTGACATTCATTCGAGTGCTTTTGGTCGGCACATTCCAGGCGTCACTGTTGTAGACAGTATATGGACCCGGGATGATGTCACCCTTGTACCTTGGTTAATAGGCGATGAGTGGAAGACTATGAAGGATATTAAAAGCCGATATGTCTTTGGTCACTTTGAATTGCCCAAGTTCTTTATGAACGCCATGGTACAAATGCCCGATCATGGTGAACTTAGAGCAGAGGACTTTAACGGTCCTGACTATATCTTCAGTGGACACTTTCATAAACGCCAATCTAATAACAAAGTTATCTATATTGGCAATGCATTTCCGCATAACTTCTCAGATACATGGGATGACAAACGTGGTATGATGACGTTAGAATGGGGTGGTGAGCCTAATTTTATTGATTGGCTTAACTGTCCTAAGTATAGAACAGTGAAACTTAGCGATTTAATCGATAAAGCCGACGATATTATGAAGTCTAAAATGCATATCAAAGTAAATCTCGATATTGATATCAGTTACGAAGAAGCAAACTTCATTAAAGAAACATTCATTAGCAAATACGATATACGTGAAATTAGTCTTATTCAAGATAAAACTAACATGGAAGGTAATATCGATGACAATCCGGATGCACAGTTTGAAAGTGTTGATCAAATTGTTACCGAGCAATTGATTAATATTGATAGCGATCAATTTGACAAAACAACTTTACTAGAAATTTATAATAATCTTTAATGTTCCATCTTAAAAATATAACAGTAAAAAACTTCCTCAGTGTAGGAAATCAAACACAGGCCGTAGACTTTGACAAGCAAGCCTTGACATTAGTATTAGGATCTAACTTAGATCTTGGTGGAGATGACACAGGTTCTCGTAATGGTACAGGTAAAACTACTATTGTCAATGCACTATCCTATGCATTGTATGGGCAAGCACTAACAAATATTAAAAAAGAAAACTTAATTAACAAAACTAACGGTAAGGCTATGCTTGTTACTGTTGAGTTTGAAAAGAATAATACAAAATATCGTATTGAACGTGGTCGGAAACCTAATATATTAAAACTATTTGTTAATGACAATCAATTAAAAACTGAAGAATCAGAGGACGATAGCCAGGGAGACAGTAGAGAAACACAAAAAGCCATTGAACAGATGCTAGAAATGTCTCATACTATGTTCAAACATTTAGTTGCTCTTAACACTTATACCGAGCCATTCTTAAGTATGAAGGCTGCAGATCAGCGTGAGATTATAGAACAACTGTTAGGTATTACGTTATTGTCAGAAAAAGCAGAAGTACTTAAATTGCAGGTAAAAGAAAGCAAAGAATTAATTACGGCTGAACAATATAAGATAGAAGGTATCAAAGGCGCTAACGAAAATGTACAAAAAAGTATTGATAGTTTAGGCATTAAGAGTAGTGCGTGGGAAACAAAGAAGACGGCCGATATAGAAAACATCGGCCGTGCCATGATGCGATTGGAAACAGTTGACATTGAAGCAGAACTATTAGCACATGCTCAACTTAAATTGTGGAACGAACATAATATCAAGGTAGCAAATCTTAACAAACAGTCAGCAACACTACAATCTGCTGTTGGGCAAGCAGAAAAAAGTCTAACAAAGTATACAAAAGAATTAGAAAGTCTAGCAAACAAGACTTGTCATGCTTGCGAACAAGAACTTCATGATCATAAACATGAAGAAATGACTGCTAGTGCTACACAAAATCTTAGTGAAGCAAAAAAATACTTTGATAAAGTATCTCAAGACTTACTAAAGATTATTGACGAAATAGGTACAGGCGATAAGCCCAGCCGTCCACAGACGTTTTACGACACTGAAGCAGAAGCATTAGGGCATAAAAATAATTTAGATAGTCTTGAAAAGAGTTTAACTACTAGAATTGAGGAATTAAATCCCTATGAAGAACAGATAGAAGAGTTAAAAAAGACCGCTATTCAAGAAATTAATTGGGATATTATTAATGCATTGACTAAACTTAAAGATCATCAAGAATTTTTACATAAACTATTAACAAACAAAGATAGTTTTATCCGTAAAAAGATTATTGATCAAAATTTGAGTTATCTAAACAAACGGTTAAGTTATTATATTGATAAACTTGGATTGCCGCATCGTGTTATTTTTCAAAATGACCTAAATGTTGAGATTACTCAGTTAGGGCAAGATTTAGATTTTGATAATTTAAGCAGAGGTGAGCGTAATCGACTAATTTTAAGTATGAGTTTTGCATTTAGAGATGTTTGGGAAGGCTTATATCAAAGCATCAATCTATTGTTTATTGATGAGTTAGTAGATGCTGGCATGGATAGTGCCGGTGTAGAAAGTGCTCTAGCGGTCCTAAAAAAGATGGCCAGGGAACGAAATAAGAATATATACTTAATATCACACAAGGACGAGTTAGTAGGCAGGGTAAACAATGTGCTTAGGGTTATTAAAGAAAATGGTTTTACCTCCTACAGTAACGATGTAGACTATGTCGAATGACTTAATGGACAAATATAAGGATCTATACTCAAGATTTATATCTCACTTTGTAGATTTACATAACTATCATCAAGCATTTATCAATAGTCCATCGGGTGCAAATGGTGCTCTTGCTAGAAAAAGCATGACCGGTATGATAATAATTGAAAAAGAAATGCGAAAGATGTCGGCTAGTGTAACTAGAGAACATAAAAAAAATGTCAAAGACGGTATTAAATTAGAAAAGAAAGAGCGGGCAAGAATAAAATCATTGCCAAAAAAACGTGGAAGACCACCAACTAAAGGAAAATCAAATGTCATCAACACAACAAATTAAAGATCAAATGGAAGCATTTCTAGCAGAAGATGCAAAATTTACAGCAGGTAATGCTGCTGCTGGAACCCGTGCTCGCAAAGCATTAGGTGAAGTATCCAAGGCTGTTAAGGCCCGCCGCAATGAAATCACTGCTGAAAAGAATGCCCGCAAGGAAGCCAAGGCAGCAAAGTAATCGATGACTTGGTACCATAAAGGTTCTATAGTTACAGAACTGCCCGAGGACTGCGTAGGATTTGTTTATCTTATCTCATGTAATACCTCGGGTAGACTTTATGTTGGCAAAAAGTTAGCAAAATTTAGTAAAACGACCTACAAAACTGTAAAGTTGAAGAACGGCACAAAGAAGAAAAAGAAGATTAGAAGCAAAATAGATAGCGACTGGCAAGATTATTATGGCTCAAACTTAGAACTCAACAAAGACGTTGAGTTATTTGGCAAAGAAAATTTCACAAGAGAAATATTGCACTATTGTAAAAGTAAATCAGAAACATCTTACATTGAGGCCCGTGAACAATTCGACCGCAAAGTATTAGAATCAAACGAATATTATAACGGACAAATTTCTGTCCGTGTCCATGGCTCCCATATAAAAAATAAAATTTAGGCTCAGTTACTCGGTTATAAGGCTCGCACCTGCTAATTTCTGGTGCCCGGAAACCTGGATTTTGGATCACAGGGAGGGAAATCTCTTGCCGATAAGAGTGCTCATCTACTACCCGAAAGGATGAAGATCGCATGATTGCTTGCGGTTTAGATGTTTGAAGATAAAGAATAAGCAAAATGAAGGGATAGAGACACCCTACGTTTATGTATATGTTAGTGTATATACATAAGCCGCCGCTGGATAAAGACGCTGCTCGTGGTACAGGCCAACCGCCACTGTAATGCAGTAACACTAAGTGATATGTTCAACTCGAATAATGTTTCTTTGCCCGCCCTGGGCAAAGTGTGACTGAACAATCTGAATAATATTAAATATCTTCTACGAAGATACTAAATGCTCTGAGCGATTAGCGAAAGAGCAAATGAACGCAGTTCATTTATAAATAACAAATACATTCAGGATATCCTTATGGACATAAGACAACTAACTGCTAGGCTAGATGAGATAGAACAAAACGGTAAAATTGAACCAACATTGGACGCACCGGCAGATGCAGCAGCGGATGTTGCTGATCGAGAAGATCCTCCAATGTTCAGAGATGAAAAAACAGATGCCGCTGTGCCCGACGAGTTAGACGCAATGAAAAAGAATGCTGGCCTTTCAACGGTAAATATCAAAGACATGCTTGCACAAATAATCGCACTAACCCCTGAAGAACAGAAACAAGTATTAGAATACTTAAAGAAATAATAGGAACAGATATGAAAATTACTCAACTCGTAGCAACTAATAAAAAAACAAAATATCACGAGAGTGTTGCTAGTAGATTGCCAAAAGGTATTAAAACTCAGCAACGACTTTTAAATCTTGGTTATAAAATTGCTGTTGAAGACCTTGGACTAGCAAAAGCAAAAACACTAAATGAAAACTTTGCTGCTAATCTGGTTAATTCCTATCATAATCGAATGTTGAACGAAGGTGTTGGTTCATTCTTAGGCAAAGCAGCAGGCCATGCAGTAGGAGCCGTTGGCGCAGCAGGCCGGGGATTATCAAATGCTTGGAAAGATGCTAAACAAGGATATTCGGATGCTAAGGCATCCTGGGCCCCAAAAGATCCAGCAGCACCGGTAGCAGGGGCAACACCACCGGTAGCAGGGGCAACACCACCGGCAGCAGAAACACCACCGGTAGCAGGGGGCGGATCTGATCGTCCATATGTTGCACCGGCAGGCGGAGGTGGAGCAGCATCGCCAGGTGGCGAAACTCCAAGTCCACCGGATGCAGGCGCACCACCAAAAACAGGCGGTGGTGGGATAAGTGATATTATGAAGGCCATTGACGGGTTAGATCCTGCAAGTAAGAAACAATTAGCAGGCGAATTAGATAAGAGTATAAACACTCCTCCACCGGCAGAAGAAACACCACCTGAAGCAGCACCAGCAGATGGCGCAGCACCTCCAGTACCTCCCCAATATACTGATGCAGAGCGTGCGGCTCATAAAGCAGCAGGTGGAAAGTATGACAATAAAACCGGTGAAATGATTCCTCCGCCTGCACCAGCGGCAGCACCTGAAGCACCAGCGGCAAAACCAGCGCCAAATTTTGGCAGCGGGCAATCTCAGGCACCAGCACCGAGTAAAGTAAATTATTCTGGAATGCCTAAAGCAGCACCATTACCGCAAGCAACTCCTTCGCAAGGTGCTTACAGTGTAAAGAGTGCATACGGACAACCGGCACCTGCCGCAGCACCGGCACCTGCCGCAGCACCGGCACCTGCCGCAGCACCGCAATTTAAAGGTCCTAAAGTAAATGGATTACAAGTTCGAAATATGGGCGAAGGTAAGAAATTAAAATTTCGCAGTAACTTCTTAGGTATGGATCTTTAAAAGAACGGCATCTGTGTTGTTTTAGAAGTTTCTAAATTTTCTTCAATTATCTTTGCAATAATTTCTCTATCTTCAACTGTTAATAGAAATGCCTCTGTAAAAGAGAGGCTACCCCTCATATACCAACACATTCTAAAGAGTTCTTCTTTAATGGCTTTTGAATCATTCTCGTATTCTAAACTTAGATTGTTGAGGCCTTCTAAGTCAAGATGCAAAAGCCTTATACGAAAAAAGTTGATGGATCAAATGTAATAGGAATTTCAACAAACTCGCCTTGTATACCTCTTGCTTTCATTTCTTCAGTAACTACAATTTGTATAGGTTTAATTGAATTAATTTCTCTTAATTTTTCTAAGTGATGTTGTACAGCATTAAAAATATCTTTATCAACATTGTCTACGAATTCTTTAATAAAAGCCGGGTTATCAGTACTACCTTCACTACTGTCAACTCTGTAGATTCCACTCTGCACCATACCTAGTGTAACGTCAGTTAGTTTGCTAAAACTTTCTTTAAATGCTGCTACTTTGGTATCTTCATCCATGTTATCATTGTTAACAATTTGCATAATCTTTTGAGTTTCAAAAGTTTTTAATGCACTTTCGCTAATCTGTTTGTAGTTCATTGGGCGAACAAAAACTGTTAAATTTTCATTAACTGGTACTACCGGATCCCATGTGATTTGCGATTGTAATGTATCCATAATGGTACGAAGATCTACTACATATTCTAATTCTTCGTCATTACCAATTGTAATCGGAGTATTCATTTTTTCACCATATGTGGCTAATCTAATAGCAATTAGAATGATATCAAGATCAATACTCGGAGTCATCCATGCATTTTTAATGTTTGGTATACAATGCTGTAATACTTCAACTACTGCCTGTCCATTCATAACAGCATCGGGAACTTTTAGCATAAGTTCATCTTTTGCAGTCATTGAATAAACTGGATACTCTCCTGTTTCGCTAATATCTAAACTACCTGCTGGCCAATAATCTCCATTACTGGGCAATCTAATATAGATTTTTGGTTGTCTCATAAATGATACAAGCGGGTTATGTTTGTTGACGTGTGCTACCATGGATTTGTCTCCGAATAAATAAACAATACGATATGTAACTATTATTTATGTACGTAGATTATCACTAAAAAAGAATGGCTGAAGTCACCGGTACCATAGGCAATGAACAAGTAGCACTGAATAATGCGGCTACAGAAGCAACCTTACGACTTTTATTAAATGCTACACTATCTGCAAATAAGCAAACAATAGAAAGTGTTAGTAAAATTGCAACCAAAGCAGGGTTAGATCCTGCCGCAGTTGCCGCTGCTAATACCAATTTACAACAAGTAGGTAAAAGTAGTCGATATACTTACGAATCAATGTATGCATTGGGTGCAGGCACCGCTGTAGTTGAACAAGGCTTTAGAAATCTCGATAGTGCATTAAGTCCGTTCATTAGTCAACTAATAGATGGTACTGGCAGGGCTAGTGGTATATTTGGAGAATTATCAAAACAAATAGGTGGTCCAGTTGGGCTAGTAGCAGACCTATTTGGAAGATTGGCTAAATTTCAAGAACAAAATTTACAGACATATCAACAACTAAGTCAAACTGGTGTTAACTTCAATGGAAGCCTAACTGATATGCGTATGGCTGCTCAAAACTCTTATATGACTCTAGATGAGTTTGCAAGAGTAATGAAGGCAAATAGCGGATTATTTGCTAATTTAGGTGGCACTGCTAATAGTGGTGCTATGGCATTTAGTAAATTAAGCAATTCATTATTAAAAAGTGAAGCAGGCGATTATTTAAGAAATTTAGGTTATACTACAGAACAAGTTAATCAAGGATTAGGATCTTATCTTACAGCAACAGGTGGTAGAAATAAGAAAGAGATGCAAAATACAGAAGCACTGGTCAAAGGTGCTACTGAATATATGGGTCAACTGCAAAGTCTTGCAGATCTTACAGGACAAAACAGAGAAGAATTAGATAAAGAAATGAAAGAACGTTCTAAAAATGCTTCTTGGGAAGCAAAGTTAGCACAAATGAGTCCAGAAGAAAAAGACAAAGCAATACGTGGAATGGCTAATGCACTAGCACTTGGGGGTAAAGGCGCAGCAGATGCATTTCAATCTAAAGTTATGGGTGTACCACCTATTACCAAAGAAGCACAAATGTTTACTGCTACTATGGGTAAAACTAATGAATCAGTTATGCGTTCAGCAAAGAACGTTACAGATGGTAGTAAAACTTTAGACGATCAAAATAAAGAATATGTAAAAGGTGTACGTGCAAATCAACAGGACATGAAAAAGTTTCCTTTAGAATTACAATTTGCATTAGGTGCTTCAAATGCCGAAGCAGGAAAACAATTAAACACAAGTCAAGCGTTAGCAACTCGATCGTCAAGAATATCTGATGAAGAATACTATGCGGCATTAGATCAAAAAGCAAAAAAAGAAAAATTAGCAACAGCAGAAGTTGCTAATGCTGTACAAACGCAAAAGGCTGTACAGGAACTTGGACAGACAGTGATGGCGGCACTAATGCCTGCTATAAAACTGTTAACTCCTATGATACAAGGTATAGTGAGAGGGTTTGGCGCAATCATTGAAACGTTGGTACAATTTAAAATTGTTACAGTGGGTATTGTTGCAGCATTGGCTACGTATTGGGCAGCACAAAAACTACAAAACATTTTAGAAGTTGCAAGAGCGGCGCAGGCAGCCGGAGGAAAAGGTGGTGTTGGCGGATTCTTAAATGCTAGCAAATCTGTGCTAGGTGGATTAACAAAACGTGACGGCCAAAGCGCAGGCACAGCATTCTTTGTAGAAATGTCCGGCGGCGGCAGTATTGGCGATTTACTAGATAAAAAAGGTAAAAAAGGCAAAAAAGTTAAAACTCCAAAAGGTTTAAAAGTACCTGCAGGTGCAGGTGCATTAGCCGAAGGTGCTGCCGGCATAGGTAAAGGTGCCTTAAAATTTGCAGGTAAGGCCGCTGGAGTAGCAGGTGTTCTTGCAGGCTTAGGTATGGCCGCTAGCGACTTCATGGATGTTTCTAATAAAGAGAAAACAGGTGAAATAACCAAAGCAGAAGCAGATAAACAAAAAGGTGGTATAGTAGGAGAAGCAGGTGGTGGTCTAGCAGGTGCCGCAGCGGGCGCAGCAGCAGGTGCAGCAATAGGTAGTATTGTTCCGGTGTTAGGAACAGTTGTTGGCGGATTAATAGGCGGAGCAATTGGAGGTTTTGGAGGTGGTGTATTGGGTAAATTAGGCGGGGAAAAGTTAATGGGACCTGCTGAAGTTCCAAAACATGCCGAAGGTGGAATTGCTACTAAACCTAGTATAGGAATGATTGGAGAAGGTAAAGAACCCGAGGCTATTTTACCATTGAGCAAACTTAAAGACATGTTAGGATCAATGAGTTCAAAAATTCCTTTGGTAGGAGCAGCACAACAGGCAGGTGGCGCAATGTCATCTATGTTAGGTGGACTCACTGGCAGCAAGGGTACAGAAACTTTGAGTAAAGAGATAGAAACGTTAAATAAGAACACTATGGAAATGTTAAAACAACTAAAAGATATTGCAGATCATACTAAACAAGGTGTAAGTGCTACTAAATCTTTAAGCGGTGATCTTTTTAAATTCTAAGGATATAGACAATAATGGCATGGAAGAAATATTTTACTCCAGTTAACGCATCAGGAACGTTAAGTCCTATCAGCGGAAATACAGGAGGTGACCGTGCTAACCCCACACACCGCAATTATTCTAGTTATCTTCCAGATATTTATTCTGGACATCCAAATCGTTTAGAGCGTTATGGACAGTATGATACTATGGATAGTGATAGTGAAATTAATGCTGCTTTAGATATTTTAGCAGAATTTTGCACACAATCTAACGAAGAAAATGGAACTCCATTTAGAGTATTTTTTAAAGATCAGGCCACAAGTACTGAGATTAAAATCATCCGTAAGTACATGCAGCAGTGGTCTAAACTAAACAAATTTCAAACTAGAATCTTTAAAATTGTACGTAACAGTTTCAAATACGGCGATACTTTCTTTGTTAGGGATCCTGAAACACAGTCATGGATGTACATAGATCCCAACAAAGTAGATAAAATTATTGTCAACGAAAGTGATGGTAAAAAGCCTGAACAATACATGATTCGTGATTTTAATCCCAATTTAGAAACACTTGCAACTACTGCAATTAACCCTAGTAATATTACCGGCGGCGGTAGTCAATATGCTGGTGGTGGATATAGTTCAGGACAAAGCGGTGCTGGCGGCAGCAGGGGAATGACTGGGTCTTATCCTAGCAATGTTGCAGGTAGCAGATTTACAAGAAACGAAAATCAATATGCAATCGATTCTAAACATGTAATACATATTAGCATGAGTGAAGGACTTGATAACAACTTTCCATTTGGTACAAGTTTGTTAGAAAGCGTGTTTAAGGTATATAAACAAAAAGAATTATTAGAAGATGCAATTTTAATTTATCGTATACAACGTGCCCCAGAACGTCGCGTATTTTACATTGATGTAGGAAATATGCCAAGTCATTTGGCCATGGGATTTGTTGAGCGTGTTAAAAATGAAGTTAATCAACGCCGTATTCCTAGTGCAACAGGTGGCGGTTCAAGTGTAGTAGATGCTGGATATAATCCATTAAGCATCAATGAAGATTACTTTTTCCCACAAACCGCCGAAGGAAGAGGTAGTAAAGTTGAGGTATTACCGGGCGGAACTAACTTAGGAGAGATCGATGACCTTAGGTACTTTACTAACAAGTTGTTTCGTGCTTTGCGGATTCCAAGTAGTTATCTACCTACTGGGGCTGATGATGGAGGAAGCAGTTTCAATGACGGACGAGTTGGGACAGCCTATATACAAGAGTTACGATTCAACAAATACTGCGAACGACTACAATCCTTAATGAATGAGCAGTTTGATACAGAATTTAAAATGTATCTACACACTAAAGGTATCAACGTAGATAGTAATATTTTTGAAGTTCAATTTAATCCGCCACAGAATTTTGCTGCATATCGTCAATCAGAAATGGATACTGCTAGAGTTACAACATTTGGAACTATGATTGCTATTCCGCAGATAAGTAAACGTTTTGCGCTCAAGCGTTTCTTAGGACTTACCCAAGAAGAAGTTGCAGAAAACGAAAAACTATGGCGTGAAGAAAATGTTGACGATGATGCATCGTTGCCAGCCAGTGCAGAACTTCGAAGTGTTGGCATTACTGCTAATCAAATGGGTGCCGATGTGTCAGGACTAGCCGGTGCTACAGCACCCCCTCCCGCAGAACCAGGTGCTGAAGGCGCCCCACCCCCAGAAGCACCTCCCGCAGCATAAATATTCATATGTTATTAAACGAGTTCATTTATTTTGACGGTCAGCAAGCAGATCCAGTCGACGATCTGAGATACAATTCTGACAACGATACCAGCGTATTAAAGTCAAAAGATCTTCGCAAAACCAGACTAACTCTACGTATGTTAAACGATCTACGTAAAGCCGGTGATGCAAGAGAACAAGAGAAAAAAGAAGAGTTAGGTTTAGTAAGAAAGATGTATGCAGCACCTCCTCCTGAAGCGGCCGCTGTCTAAATTTTGCTAAATTTAATAAAATCTGTCAAAAAATTGCCACAAACGATCAGTAATGACTCGTTTTAGGCCTGTTTCGTATGCCTTTACACAAATGTGTTTAAATATACACACAATACAGCCTTGCCGCGCAATCTAATTAAGGAGAATACACGCATGTCTACAAAGTTTACACAATTGATGGATTTAATCGTCAATGAAGAAAATGAAAAAGCCAACGATCTTTTTCATCAAATCGTTGTTGAAAAGTCTAGAGAAATTTATGAAAATTTAATCGCTGAAGAAGAAGAAGAAAATAATGATATGGAAGAAGCAGACGAATCTGATGAAGATCCTGTTGAAGAAGGTGCTGATGATGTAGAAGAATCTGATGACACCGATATGGACGAGTCCATGGATCTAGAAGATTCTTACAGTATGGAAGCTGGCGACGAAGACCCAATGAGTGGATCCGGTGACGCTACTGATGAGTTTGGTGGTGAAATTGGTAGTGACGAAATGGGTGGTGAAGAAGATCCAGAAAGTCAAGAAGATAACGCAATTATGGACATCAAAACTGCCATTCAAGAACTTGAAGCAGCCTTTGCTGAACTAGAACAAGCCCAAGGTGGTGAAGCATCACACGGTGGTTTTGGTGATGAAGAAGAGCCAGAAATGGGAATGGATGACGAAGATGAGGGTATGATGATGGGAAAGCCAGCATTTGAAGGTCGTCGTATTACACGCGAATATACAGAAAAAGTTGGTAACGACTGGGACAAATCTGGTAGCATGAAAAGCCAAGGTCAGTACGTAGGTGCTGGTACAGGTGATAAAGAAAGTGCTCCAGTAGAAGGTCGTAGCCCAATTGGTTCCGGCAAAGGTAAGCCTTCAACAGGCGCTACTGCTGCTAACATTCTTAAAGTATCACACGAAGGTGGAACTAACACAGGAACAAGCCCAGCAGGAAAAGCAGGCGGTTTCTTGAGTGCTGCTAAAGATATGGGTACTGGTAACGGTAATGTCCCTGGTGGCAAGATGGGTGTTAAGAACCTATCCGCTGTCAAAGGTGGACACGGTGCTGAGAAGAAAGGTTCCGGTCCAGGCCCAGTAGGTTCTGGTACAGGTGACAAGGCTGGTCAAACTAGCGTTGGTCAAGTTAAGAGCCCGATCAACGGCGCACCTAATCGTAACGCATAATTAGAGCACTAGGATGAAAGTATCTTATCTAAGAGAACACCTGAGTTTTGACCAATCCGGCATCGTAATGGAGTCGGATGACAAGGATGGCAAGAGTCTTTACCTAAAAGGTATTGCTATCCAAGGTGGTATTCGCAATGCAAATCAACGTGTCTACCCAGTAGACGAAATTGAACGTGCTGTGAAAACATTAAATGATCAATTACAAAGTGGTTACTCCGTGTTAGGTGAAGTAGACCATCCAGATGATCTAAAAGTAAATTTGGACCGAGTAAGCCACATGATAACACAAATGTGGATGGAAGGTCCTAATGGTTATGGCAAGATGAAAATTTTGCCAACACCGATGGGCAACTTAATTCGTACTATGCTTGAAAGCGGAGTGAAACTAGGTGTCAGTAGTAGAGGCAGCGGCAACGTTGATGAAATGTCTGGCAAAGTATCCGATTTTGAGATAATCACAGTAGATGTAGTTGCACAACCTAGCGCACCTGGTGCATATCCTACTCCTGTTTATGAGCATCTCATGAACAGCCGAGGCGGAAATCGTGCCTTCAATGTTGCTAGAGAAGTAAAAGAAGATCCAAAGGCCCAGAAATATCTTCAAGAGTCTCTCTTGAATATTATTAAAGGTCTAAAATAAAGCCCGAGGAGAAAAAGATGGACGCATTCAAACAATTAGTAGAGTCAGGAGTGATGACAGAAGAAACAAGATCTGTTATTGAATCTGCCCTTGCTACAAAAATTCAAGAGAATCGCGACCAAGTTACCGCAGAACTTCGTGAAGAATTTGCACAAAAATACAGTCATGATAAGACTGTTATGGTTGAAGCAATCGACAGAATGTTAAGCGACAGATTGGCCGTAGAAATGGCCGAATTGTATAACGACAAAAGAGCACTAGCCGAAGCAAAAGTAGCATACCAACAAAGTATTGCTGCTGATGCTAAGAAACTAGAAGGTTTTGTTATTAAACAATTAGGCAAAGAAGTTGTTGAGTTCCAGCATGATCGTAAGAAAGTTGCTGAAAACTTTAGCAAGTTAGAACAATTTATTGTACACGCTTTAGCAAAAGAAATTAGAGAGTTTGCAGTAGATAAACGTGATTTAGCAGAAACGAAAGTTAAGTTAGTTCGCGAAGCAAAGAGCAAGTTTGAAGAAATTAAACAAAGTTTCATCCAACGCAGCGCACAGGTAGTTGAAGCCACAGTCACTAAAAAGTTGACATCTGAAATCAAGCAATTGAAAGAAGATATCGATAGTGCTCGTAACAACTCATTTGGACGTAAGTTATATGAAGCATTTGCACAAGAGTATTCTGCATCGTTCCTAAATGAAAAATCTGAAACAAGTAAATTGTTAAAGATTATTAAGAAGAAAGATCAAGAACTTGCCGAAGCAACACAAGCCATTGCAGAAAAAGCAAATCTAGTTGAATCCACACAACGTGAAATCCGCGTTACTAAAGATTTAATGGAACGCAAGCAAGTTATGGCTGAATTGCTGTCACCAATCGCAGGTGATAAAAGAGCGCTAATGAAACAATTGCTTGAGTCTGTAGAGACCAAAAAATTATCAGTAGCATTTGAGAAGTACCTACCCACTGTTATGGAAGGTTCAACAGTTAAAACAGCGAAAGCAAAATTAACTGAAAGTTCTGAAGTAACTGGAAATCGAGAAAGCAAGCCACAGGTAGGCTTAGATAACATCTTAGATATCCGCAAATTAGCGGGTCTAAAATAATTATATTCAAGGAGACATAAATGTCACAATTATTAAATGAAAGATGGTCAGAGACCAAAGACGCTCTGCTTGAAGGCCTAACTGGTAACCGTCGTGCATCCATGGGCGTTTGCCTAGAGAATACACGTCGCAGTTTGTCTGAAAGCGCAACCGCTGGTTCTACCAGCGCTGGTAACATTGCAACACTTAATCGTGTTATTCTACCAGTTATCCGCCGTGTAATGCCTACAGTTATTGCCAATGAAATCATCGGTGTTCAACCTATGACTGGCCCTGTTGGTCAAATCCACACTCTACGTGTTCGCTACGCTGATGGCGTTGCTTCCGGTGATGTAGTTACAGCAGGTGAAGAGGCTCTAAGCCCATTCAAGATTGCTGCTGCTTACTCTGGTAACAACAGTTCTACAGCAGGTGCTGATGTAACTTCTAAATTAGAAGGTACACCAGGCAAGCGTATGAGCATCCAAATCTTGAAAACACCAGTTGAAGCTAAGTCTCGTAAACTAAGCGCTCGCTGGACATTCGAGGCTGCTCAAGATGCACAAGCCCAACAAGGTATTGACATCGAAGCAGAAATCATGGCTGCTCTAGCACAAGAAATCACTGCTGAAATCGATCAAGAGATTCTAGCAAGTCTACGTTCATTGGCTTCTATTGAAGAAACTTATGACCAGGCTCTAGTTTCCGGTACAGCAACATTCGTTGGTGACGAACACGCCGCTTTGGCTATCCAGATTAACCGCGTAAGCAACTTAATTGCTCAACGCACACGTCGTGGTAGCGCAAACTGGGCTGTTATTTCTAACCAAGCATTGACAATTCTACAATCTGCTACTACAAGCGCATTTGCTCGTACAACAGAAGGTACATTTGAAGCACCTACAAACACCAAGTTTGTTGGTACATTAAATGGCGCTATGCGTGTTTATGTTGACGCTTATAAGAGCGATAGCGATGATGACAATCAGGTCCTAGTTGGATACAAAGGTACAAGCGAAGCAGATGCTGCTGCGTTCTACTGCCCATATATTCCTCTAATGAGTTCTGGTGTTGTTTTAGATCCAGCAACATTTGAGCCAGTAGTTGGCTTCCTAACACGTTACGGTTACGTTGAGTTGAGCAACACTGCTTCTTCTCTAGGTAACGCTGCTGATTACTTAGGAAAAGTTCGTATTACTTCTGCAAACGTAAGTTTCAAGTAATCCGTATTTTATACAAACAAGAAACCTGCTTTGGCAGGTTTTTTGTTGACCATTACATAAATAGTATTGTTCATTCTCATACTGAGAATTTATGCGGTACCCCACCGCGTAGTAGATAGAATCTACTAGTTTATTTTAAGGAGAAAACAAAATGGGACGTCCAATTAAGAAAACGTTTTTCGGTAGTTTAAATACTCCGTATCGAAATTTTGCTACCGGTGGCCGCACAGGCGTAGGTGCTGAAAGTGTTGCCCCAATTGCTATTAGCAATAGTGGTACAGTTGCATATTCACAAGGTGTAACTGTTACATTCAGTGCTCCAAATATCGCCGGCGGTATTCGTGCAACTGGTACTGCAAGTGTAGGTGCAACAGGTGTTGCTTATGGTGGTGTAGGTCAACCAGTAAATGCTCAAGGTAAAATTACAGCAATCAATATAACAAATTCAGGAACAGGATATACAAGTGCTCCTACACTAACACTTACTACCGCAACTGCTAGAAGTTATACATCAACTGGTACAACCGGCGCATATGCAATTTATCCATCATCTACAACTGGAATTTATACAGGTATGAAAGTAATAGGTGCTAATATTGCTTCAAGTGCTACATATGTTACAGGTGTATCTGGTAATGCTGTTAACTTATCATGGCCAAATGCAGGAACTGTTAACGCTAGTATATCATTTGTTGATTTAGGTGCAGGCTTTGCTAAAACTGTTAGTGTAACATCAAACACTCAAAATGCTATTAACTTTAATTCATACCTAACTACTGGTACAAGTATTGTTAATGCTGGCGATATTATGAAACAAGAATCTAGCAAGCGTTATCTAGTTCAAAATGCACAAGGTCAAGGCCAGTGTATATTAACAGCAACTTCTACCCTTGTTCCTGGTTCAATGAATATTGTTGCTACTGACTTTAATGGCAGCACATATTTTGTTAAGAAATTAACTGCTCGTCGGGCTGTAGTTGTTCGTTCAACTGCATCTGGTTCTTTCTTAGTTGGAAATGGAGCATCTACAGGCTGGACTTTAGCCGCAGCAACTGGTACGATTGTATCTATTGCACACACAAACTAATCAATTAGTTTATATAAAAAGGGCTCTTAGGAGCCCTTTTTCATTTAGTGCGTACACTTTGCAATAAGGTAAATACGGTATGAATTCCAATTGGGCCTTACCTACAACTGTGATACAATATTCCGAAGCAGATGCTGAAGATTATCATGTGCCATGGATTGAAACAAATAATTTTTATTCACTTAAAAATTTAAACGGTGGTTCAATTAAAACAGCAAGAGATTTATTGCATATTGCTAAACAACCTAATCATGATTTTGTTGAGAAAACTTATTTTTTAAAAGCAACAGGATTTAATTTTGTTGATCTTCCTGAAGTGCTATCGGGTATTGAATTAAGATTAAGTATGCAACGACACGGAAGGATATCAGACGAAACAATTCAATTATGTTTAGACAATGATACTATAGGAGATAATTTAGCATCATTACATTTGAATCCTACAACAATATACGGTAATGAAACAAATTTATGGAACACAAAGTTAACTATGTTAGATGTACAGACTTCAAATTTTGGAATAATATTACGATTCAGAAGTCACCCAAATTGGCCGCACAAAACCTCTGCATTGATAAATGCAGTGGAACTAAGAATGCATTAACAAATAAATACATCTGAAGGATTAAAAAATGCCAACTAATAATGTAACAACCTATCCAAATGATTTTGAAATAATAGCCAATGACGGCGGTGGCAAGACTAAATTATCTAGCGATGTTGTATTAGGTCTTAATTATTCATCTAATAAAGTTAACGTTAAAGCAAAATTTATTAGTGATTTAGTTCCCAAAGACGACAAACAATATGATCTTGGAACCGACAATTCTCGTTGGAGAACAGCACACATAGGTCAATTAATACAATGGGGACAAGGACCAACGTATTTAAATAGTTTTACTAATATTGAAAACGTTGGTAACCCTTCGCATCCATATGCTGGTGATGCTTGGTTATGGGACGGAAGATATGATACTGCTGCAAATCGTCAAAAAGCATCTGTATATGTTGCCGGTGGTGTTGGCATTGAAAAAGATTTAAACGTTGGCGGTCATATTTATGGTAGGATTGAATTTGCAAATACTACTACCTACATTCTTTTTACAGCAACCAATGTAGAAAGAGAATTAAATCTTTCTTTTATTGATAAAGATAGTTTTGGTGGAAGTTCACAAGAAAGTTTAGTATACATTGATGAAGTTGGCGAAGTAGATGGACTAACATATAATCCAAGTTTAGGTAGAATTACTACAGATAAGATCAGAGTTGTTTCAAATGAAAATGCAACAGATAGTGACACAGGAGCGTTACAGGTAAAAGGTGGTGTTGGTATTAAAAAAAACATCTATGTAGATGAAAAAATTACTGCTAAAAATGTACAACCTAGAGACGATAATACAGGCCATATTGGAGATACATCAACCCAATGGGCAGAAGCATATGTTCACGATATATACACAAGAATAATTGCATCTACTACAGGTACTATTGAACTTAAACCTTATGCAGGTGTAACAGATATCTATGGCGATATCAGAGTAAGAGGCGCAAATCCAATTGGTACTGCACCTGTAGTTACCAATACATTATATGTAACCGTAGACGGTGATGATACAAATGATGGTCGTGCTATGGATTCTAGTCGTGCATGTCGTACAATTGGCGGCGCATTGGCAAGTCCTTATTATCAATCAGGTACACAAATTTTAGTCAGTGCTGGATACTATTTGGAAGATAATCCTTTAAGATTAAAACCTTATACTAGTATCAGAGGCAGTGACATCCGTACAACTTTTATTGAACCAATTAACAAAACACAAGATTTATTTCATGTAGATAGCGGATGCTATCTTAACTATATGACTTTCTTAAATGGTCGCAGTGGATTACTAGAAGGTCCTTTTGATCCGGGATTTAATAGAGGTGCGTATGCAACTGCATTTCCTCCTTTAACAGGCGATGATAAAATTGATTTATTCCATAGCCCGTATATTCAAAATTGTACAAATCAAAGTGGTCCATGGTTAAAAGATGGTACTATGTTTATACCAAATCAAACGGTACAAATACCAAGAGCCGTGGGTATAGGAACATGGCCTGCAAATACTACTACTATTATAGTAACTCCTTCATCTGGAAATATTATTAAACAAGGTGATACAATTAATACAGGGCAACAAAATAAGGGATTCTTTAATGCTAGAACTTTATTATTAGCAAACAAACCATTCTTACAAGAGCAAGTAGTAGGTTATATTAATAATCAAATTGTATCTAACATTGGTGTTGACGGAAGTATTTGGTGGGACACTGCAACTACTTCTTCTTTTACATATAATCAAGAATTTTGTTTCCGTGATGTAGGCATATTGATTGAAAATGTTGCATATGATGCAACATTTGGTGGAAACGAAAAAGCAGTCGAAAGTGGATTGGCATATTTTAACGGAGTTGTGAGTAAAATTGCGGGACAAGAATTACAAACTACTTCTGCTATTAATTATTTAAATGATATTGTTGAAAAAGTTATTGTTAATCAAGCAGTATCAGATGTAGTTGGATCATCTAAGAAATTTAATCAAGTTATTAACTATGCGTTACTTGATGGAAATATTTCAACATCTTCAGTAAGAAGTTTGTTTGGAATTATTACTAATATTATTAATAATGGACCTAATGTTGCACCAGCAGTATACAAAAGTGCAGGACCCGATGCCGCATTTGTTAGTGCTGAAATATTAATGCAGGCTAATAGACAATTTATTCAAGAAAATACAATAAATTATGTTAACAGATTTTTATCTCATAAAACATTTCCGTATAACGAAATTAAATGTAGAAGAGATACAGGACTTATAGTTGATTCAATCGCAAATGATTTATTATATTTTACTTCAGAATATAGTCAAAGTACATTTAGTGGATTACAATACTGGAGTAGAGATGGGTATACTGGAATTATTGATACCGAAATAACAACTACAACAAATTCTATTAAATATTTAAAAGACTTATCAGTAAAAATTATACAAAATATTACACCTACTGATGACTTAATAGATCGTTTCTTTACTCCGACAGTAAGCATATATCAAAATACTAGTACGCAAGGCGGAACTGTAAATGAAGTTATTGTTATTAATAGATTGTTTAATACATTAACAGATATTTTAAGTGGTAATAATACAAAATGGACTGATACTATTATTCCAAATGGTATACCAAGTAATTCGTCAGGTGTGCAAAATGCTGTATCAAAACTACAAGAAAATAAAAATTATCTGGCAGAAGAAGTTAATGCCTACATTACAGCAAGTACTTCGGCAGGTGGATTAGGATTCTATGCGTATAATACTGCAACATGTAAACGCGACGTAGGTTATATAATAGATTCTGTATGTTTTGATTTGTTGCATGGCGGAAATAGACAAGTAGTACAATCTGCGGTTTACTATTTTGGATTTAGTGATACTAATTCTAATATTAGAACTGAAATTGTTCAAACTACAAATGCATTTTCGCATTTATCTTTAATTGCAGGACAAGTAATACAAAACCTTGGTGTAAATGCGTTACAATCTAAGGTAAAACAAAAATTCTCATTAGACTCTGCAACTAGTGCTGAGGCTACTATACTTAATACTGCAACATTTATTATTAATAATATAATTAATAGCGGACCCGGTGTAGCAAATGCAGCAAAACCAATAGCACTAACTGCTAGTACCAACCCTAATGTTGTTATTGCATATAATAATATTACCAATAACAGAGACTTTTTAATTGCAGAAACTATTGCATATATTAATCGAACATATAATCCAGGAGCATTTGAGTACGATCAAGATCAATGCTATAGAGATACTGGATTAATTGTCGATGCTGTAAGCCAAGATATACTATTAGGCGGCAATTTTAAATCTGTTGAAGCAGGATTAGCGTATTGGAGTCTTGGATATAATCAGGTCGGCGGCCAAGAAACTACAACAACTATGGCAATTAATTATGCTAGAGATTTAGCATTACAAATAATTGCTAATACAACTGCTACAGTACAAACAGGAACAGTTTCGACTCAAGTAATTAATCCGTTCTTTAAATACGGTGGCGATTATATGCCACAGGAAGCAGTAACACGAAACTTTAATATTATTACTAATATTATAGAAAGAGGACCGTTATATGCACCAGCATTGTATGCAGGAGGCGGTCTATTTGCATTAACAGGTCTAAATGGTTCTGATGTTAAACTTCCACCAACTGTGGCATCAGTTGATGATTTAATGGATGGTTCATTCTTAATAGGGTTAAGCCAACCAACTGTTGGATTTGGAAATAATGCAACATTATATTTTGGAGATGTTTCAACACTTCCAAAACAAGATAAACAAGTTGACGCTTATGTTTCAACTTCCGTTGAATTGGGTGGACTAGGCCTGTTACCGACTACATGGGATAGTAGAAAATTAGATCCTATTGGTGCAATGGGAGGAAGTTTAGTTGACGGTGGTGTTATAAGTGCCCGCAGTCCTATCCAATCGTTTGTTTATGATGCATTTACACAATTAAATCAAGGTGGAGTTGGAGTACATGTTACCAATGATGGGTATGCACAGTTAGTTTCTGTGTTTACAATTTTCTGTTCAATTGGTGTACAAACAGACAATGGTGGTATTGCAAGTATTGTTAATAGTAATGCTAACTTTGGTGATATTTGTTTATTGTCTAAAGGGCACGGTAAACGAGCATTTAGTGGAACAATTTATAATCCACCATATAAAGCATATCCCGATGACCCAGATTTTAATCCTTACTATCCAAATGGTTTTTGGCCAAACGGTGGTCAGGTAAGAGTATTTGTTCCAGATGTAGATGACCGTCCACATATTTCTTTAATTATGGAAATAATTCCACCAGATGGTCATACAAATGAACAAAGTTTTGCAGGTTTCTTAAATGCAAGCCCAACAACTTCTACATTAAATACCGGTAGTATTACTATATCTGGAATTGTTACTGACGGCATCGCTGTTGGAAATACGGTATATGCTAGAGACCAATATGGTTTACAGCATAACGGTAATGGTGTACTTTATATTGCAACAGGTACTGTCGTAACTGATGTAGGATATCAAAGTATTACATTGAGTAATGCACTAACTAGCGGTGGAACTGATCCTACAAATAATTACGCATTAGGTTATGTTAATAATAATTACTTTGATTTGTATTTCTGCGGAAATTCTTACTATACTGTATTAAGCAGCGAAGTAGGTGAGGATCCTAAACCACTTGGTAGTAATATTTTAACTGCTGGATTAACTGTAGACGGAACTGATCAAATAGCAGCACATACCGCAGTATTACAACATTTAAATACTATTACTAATCAAATTATTAGTAATCAAACTGTTACTAGATTACAACCTACACCAACTGGATTTATTTACAATAAAACAAAATGTTCTCGTGATGTAGGATTACTAGTTGATGCGGTAGCACAAGATTTATTGTTTAATGGTACTACCCAAGTTGATTTTTCAGGTATACAATATTGGAATCATGGTGGTCGTGTTGGAACAATCAATCAAGAACTAACAACAACTACAAATGCTATAAATCATGTTAGAGACATAGCAATGAAAATTGTAACTGGTGATACATCTGGAACAAGATATGCAGGAACACAACCTGTTACTACTGATCCTGCAACTTTAACCGAAGCAGGCATTGTTAATACTGATTTTAGTTTAATTACTGACATACTAACAAACGGCGTTACTAGTATAACTGATAGAGTCGTACCAAATAGACTAACAGCCAGCGTTGATACAAACATACAGAAAGCATATGCTCTATTGCAGGCTAATAAATCATACCTACAAAATGAAGCAATTTTTTATATTTCAGCAATGTATCCAACATTTAGTTATGATTCAGGACGTTGTGCTACAGACATAGGATATATTATTGACAGTGTAAGTTTTGATTTATTATATGGTGGAAATCGTCAAGCAATACAAAGCGGTGCATATTATTGGGGATATAACGATACTTCTACAGCACTACCGGGTGAAATAACACAATCAGTTGCGGCATATAATTATCTAAAATCATTACTAACAGATATTATTACTAGTACACAAATTACAGCACCTTACCAAACTAGTCAAATCCAGGCATTATCGGGAAGTGTGGGAACTGGCTCAGAAGTTTCGACGGCTGAAAGTTTAGTTGATAGGATTACAAACATAATTGACGGAACTACTCCGATTTCTAGTGTGACTAAAGCACCAATAGATTTAACAAGAAGTACTGATACAAATATCATTAATGCTGCAACATTATTGGAAGCCAACAGAAGTTTCTTACAGGCAGAAATCACAGCATTTGTAGATACAAACTATCCTCCTACTGCTTCTGTGCAAAAAAAATTACCATTGGTACAAGGTGGTGGCGGTGCTGCATCATTTATTAATTTAAGATTTGGTGAAATAATTAGTATTCTTAATGCACCAACATTAGCAGCCGCTGAGTTAGTTGTAAAACCTGCACAAAGAACTAAATCTGGACCAACTGTAACAGGTGCGGGAAGTGCTATAACATTAATAAAAGAAAATCTTACTTTTATGGCAGATGAAGTAAGCGCATTTGTAAAACAACAATTTACTGGTTTACGATACGACGATGCAAAATGTCGTCGAGATGTTGGACTAATAATGACTAGAATAATCTATGATATAGAATCCGGAGGACGATATAATTCTGTATTCAACGGTTTAAGTTATTGGTCTCGTCATGGTACGCATCGAATTGTTCAATTAGGTGAAAATGTTACAAGAACTGATCTATTCCCAGACGGCTCAAATGTAAACTTCTATCAACGTAGTTACATTAGTGCTAGTGGATATGTATTTGAATATGTAGGAGCAGGTACTAATTATGGAGCACTACCACAAAGAGGTATTGCTGATCCTGTTCAAAGTAAAGAAGTTGTACAACTTGATAACGGTAAAGTATTCTTTACAAGTACAGATCAAAACGGTGATTTCCGTATTGGTCCGGGATTAGTTATTAGTCAGGCAACAGGTGTTCTAAGTGGTAGAACATTTACTAAATCATTATTTGCTAATATGACACCGTTTATACTAGCAATTGAAGGCGGAGCATTATAAAGGATACATTATGGCGTTAATTCCATTAAACACATTTAAAACAAAGACGACTAAACTAACGTCAGCAACTGCGTATATAAGTTATACAGCGGGTATGCAAACATCTACGGTATATACTGCACCTATTGGTGTTACTGCAATTATATTAATGGCACAAATTTCTAATATATCTACAGTAACACAAACTTGCAGTTTTCTACATCATAGAAATAGACCGGTGCTACGAGATGCACAAGGTAATGGCGGTCAAGATGGAAATACTGATAGTTATCTTGTTAAAGATTATGAAATTCCAGGCGGAGATGCTGCTAGTGTATTAACAGGCAAACTTATTTTAGAGCAATTAGATAGTGTTCGTGCTTACAATCTTAGCAGTAGCACTAATGCACTTCAACTAGTATTAAGCGTATTAGAAACAGCAAATAATTAAAAAGAGATCAGTATGCCAAATTTAATAAGTGGAAAAAGATTAAGAAAAGGAGGAAGTGGAGAGTTCCTAGCAACCGCAGGAGCAATGCCCCAGTTACCTCCAACAACAAGTACCACTGGATTTACCTTAATTACTAATGAGTTATATCAAACTAGATATGCTTCTAGTTTAGGTAACATTGAGTTTGACAACTCACGTATGTATAGTAGTTTGTCAACTGGTACAATTACAATTTTAGCAACTGGAACTACCACAATCTCTACTGGCACTGGATCAGGCTCATTAGTAGTAACTGGCGGAGTTGGTATTGGTAGAAACTTATGGGTAAAAGAAGATATACATGTAAATGATCTTACTATAGGTAGAGGTTTTGAAGGGTATAACAATATTGTATTTCGTGGTACTGCTACTGTAGTAGATTATGAATATGATAACGGTCAAGAAAATATTGCAATTGGTTACAATGTGTTTGGAGGACTAGATACTTCTTATAGAAGTATTGCCATTGGTAGAGACGCATTAAGCACTGGTACTCATATTTTAAATACTATTGCTATAGGAGATGGCGCACTTAAACAATTAGGAGTAGTACCTGACGTTGTTATAGGTTCTATAATAACTGCTACACAGGCTTATCCAACAGTCTTATCAGTACCATTTCATAATTTATCAAGTGGAGCATATGTAAGAATTAATGATGTTAACGGAATGACCGAACTAAACACCAAGGCATTTTATGTTCGAGTGTTAAACACGTTAACAATCGCCCTATACACAGACAATATATTAGGTACACCGTCGGATAGTACAGGTTATTCTACGTATATCAATGGAGGAACTGTAAGTAGAATTTTACTAAAAGATAATAATATTGTTATTGGTACTAATGCAGGAAGAAAATTAGTTGATGGTAAAAATAACTTTTTGTTTGGTTATGAAATTGCAAAAAATTTAACAACAGGCTCTTATAATTTCTTTGCAGGAACAGGCGGTGTTAATTTAACACACGGTAATAACATAATATCAATTAACGGTGCTCTTATAGTTGACGGTGTCGATAATCAAATAAATTTCGGAACTGTGTTTTATTATAATGGTCAAGGATCTGCTACTTTAAATGCTAATACCGAAATAGGTATAGGAGATCAATCAGTAAGTCCGTCGACGGGTGCGTTAACTGTAATAGGTGGCGCTGGTATCAGTGACGATGTACATATTGGTGGTTTAACAACTTCTACAAATCCCACTACCGGAGCATTAGTTGTTGCAGGCGGGTTAGGTGTAAATGGTAGTATAAACGTAGAAAAACAACTTAATGCTATTGGAAGTGGAAAAGTAGAATTAAGTCCTGTAGGATTTAATGTATATTTAGAGCCAACATCAGGTGGAAAAGTTACTATAAATCCATCAGGATTGGGTAGCATAGATAATGCATCAATAGGATTGAATACATCTGCTGCTGCATCATTTACTACAGCATCAATTGTTAATTCTTTAGCAGCAACATCTACAACAACCGGTGCATTAACTGTTGTAGGTGGAGTTGGCATAGGAGGTGATGTATATAGCAATACAGGAATAGAAGACGAAAATTATCTATTATATACTCCCCGAGTATTTGTAACAACTTCAACCCCTGCGGCTCCAAGATTGGGAGATGTATGGATCGATGCAACTAATCTTGCATACCTACAATATATCAAAGACGGCACTAGTACATTTTGGATACAAGTTGGCGCAGTTTAATGAATAAAAGAGTAAAAACATGGCAATATTAAATTTTCCTCAAAATCCTAATATAGGAGATACATACGCACCTATAGGTAGTTCAAAAGTATACCGTTGGAGCGGCTCCGCTTGGTTAGTTATTACTTCATCTAATACCTCAACAGGTATTGTTGCTAATACACTACATCTTACTTCTACTACTAATGTATTACCTCAAGATTCTACAATAGGAACATTAATTGTAGATGGTGGAGCATATATTCAAGAAGATTTAGTAGTAGGTGGATTCTTATACCTTAATGCAAGCCCCGTTATCACTACAGCAAGTTTTAGTGGACAAGCAGATAATGGCGTAGATATTCAAATTATTCAAAGTATGACAAATACTGGAGCATTGATATTCAACAATATTTCTACACTACAATCAGTCACAGGTAGAGGAAATAGTACTACTAACTATATCAGTTTTTTAAATGATGCTGAATCTATATCAACTGATTCAGGTGCTGTTACTGTCTTGGGTGGATTAGGAGTTGGTAAACGAATAAATTCAGAAAGTTTACAAATTGCAGATACTGTTTTTGACTCTACAAAAACAGATATAGATCAAGGAATAGTGGCCCATTTAATAGATTCTTATAGTTTAAATGATTATAGAAGTTCAAAATATTTTATACAGATAGACGAGGGCCCATTCTCTGAAGCACGTTTTCAGGCAATGGAAATCATGTTACTAGCAACTAATACAGGAACTGCTGTTGCTACAGAGTATGGAATAATTTCTTCAAATGGAACGCTAGGAGTATTTTCTAAAGAAGTTGTTAGTGAAGGAGGCGGTCCAATAGTAAAATTATACTTTACACCAAACGATACAGTACCAAAAACAATTAAAGTATTAAGAACAGCAATGACTGTTTAATAAAATGGCAACACTAATAACCGAAGATTTTGTAACAAAAAATGGTATTGTAATACAAGGTACCAGCGTTGTTACAAGTTCGACAGATCAATCTAATGCATTACAAGTTAACGGCGGCGCCGCAATTGCCGCCAATTTAATTGTAGGAACCACTGCGTCTATTGGTGGAGCACTAACAGTAAGTAATAATTTAACTGTAGACGGTAATTTTTATTACACTGGAAACTTAGGACCAGTTAAAGCAGTAACCGCAACAGGTATTGTTTCAATTACTACTACTACAGTTGCCTCAACTGGTACAGGAGCGTTAATTGTACAAGGTGGTATGTATCTTGGACAGAATTTAATAGTATCAAGTACAACAGCAAGCACTAGTACATTATTTAATAATGCATTATATGTTGCCGGTGGCGTAGCAATTAAAAAATCATTAGTAGTTTACGGCCAGGCACTATTTCAAAATGATGTTATATTTACAGGAGGTACTACATATGTGTTTAGTACCGACACAGTTTATACAGATAATATAATAGAAATGCATGTTCCTGGAAATACTACAGGAACATGGAAAGCAGATGATGGCAAAAGTATTGGAATACGATTTCATTACTTTAATGGAACAGATACAAATGCTGCATTAATTTTAAATAATTCTTCTAAATATTTAGAATGGTATGACGCCAATGCCGACGAGTTATCGGGAACCTTTAGTACGGCTACCTACGGAACATTTAAAACAGCAAATATAAAATTAGTTGGAACTGAAACCTCATTGTCAACTGACACTGGAGCATTATCTGTTATTGGCGGTGTCGGCATTGGTGGTAGTTTATATGTTGGCGAAGATATAAATGGACAAAATTTAACTGCAAGAGGACTAACACAAGGTAGAATAGTTATAGTTGCTGCTGATGGTAGATTATCTGATGATATTAAATTAACGTATAATACGTTAACTAACTTAATATCAGGAGTAGTAGAACAATCAACTACTTCAACTAATATAGCAGGCGGGCTAAGAGGATCAATTCCTTATCAATCTACACCAGGTGAAACTACTTTTTTAACAATCGGAAATGCTGGACTAATATTATTATCTCAAAATGGTATTCCAACTTGGGCTACTCCTACAGGATTATCCGCAGGATCAGCAACTACCGCATCAAATATTGCTAATGGTTTTGATGGATGGATCCCGTTTCAAAATGGAATAGGATCAACAGTATTTGATTATGGACTTAGATACGAATACAATCAATTTAGATTTAGTACCGTTAATGCTATATTTACTGGAACTACAAATTCAGCCAGCACTAATACAGGAGCATTAACTGTTGTAGGCGGCGTTGGATTTGGTGGAAACTTATATGTTGGTGGCGACGGATTTTTAACAGGCGATTTACAGATTAATGGTGGAGATATAACTACTAAAAGTTTGTCATTTAATTTAATAAACTCCACTGCTACCACTGTAAACTTTGCAGGGTCTGCTACTGCTATTACTATTGGTAATAGTAATGGTTATATTTCTATTAAGAATTTAACCACAATAACAAATTCTTCAAACTCATTTAATACTAGCACCGGTGCATTGCAAGTAATAGGTGGTGTTGGCATTGGAAAAAATCTAAATGTAAATGGTTCAACATGGATAGAAGGCAAGTTAAATGTAAATGGTGGAGATATTACTACTAATGCAACTGCTTTTAGTTTACTTAATACATCCGCAACAACTGTATATTTTGCAGGATCTGCTACTTCTATTACTATTGGAGAAAGTACAGGGACTACAGTAATAAAAACTAGTGTTAGTATTACAAATACTACGTCTGCTACTAACACCGTTACAGGGGCATTAAATGTCTCTGGTGGGGTTGGACTACAAAGCGATGTTTATATTGGTGGCAATACATATTTTACTAATACATTAATACCTCTTAACAATACTGTTAGTTTAGGTACGGTAGCAAACCCATTCTCAGATTTATATTTAGGTGCTAACAGTTTAAACATTGATACCATTAAAGCATCGGGTTCTGGATCAACATTAATATTCACTAGCACACTCGGTTCTACTGTAATAAATGCTGGCGCAGCAATATTAACAACGTCTACTAACAGCACCGGTACTTCTTCAGGTGCATTGCAAGTAGTAGGTGGTGTTGGTATTGGTTCCGATGTCTGGGTAGGCGGCAATGAATTTTTATTAGGAAATCTTAAAATTAATGGCGGTAATCTGACTACAGATCAAACGACTTTTAATTTAATAAACTCCACTGCTACCACAATAAACTTTGCTGGGTCTGCTACTGCTATTACTATTGGTAATAATAATGGTTATGTTGAAATTAAAAATTTAACAACAGTTACAAATTCTACAAATTCATTTAGTACAAGTACAGGCGCCCTACAAATTTACGGCGGCGCCGCAATTGGAAAAAACTTTTATGTGGGTGGATCAACAGTTTTAGCACCGTTGAGTGCAACAATTACAACTTTAACTAATTTAACAGTAAATGGCTCTTCTGCTATATCCGGAGTTGCAACATTTACAGAAGGCTCTAATGCTACTGCACCTTACAATGGATCAGTGAATGTCACAGGTGGTATAGGTCTTACTAGAGATTTAGTTGTTGGTGGACAGATTACAGCAGGACATACGCAGGCGGCTTCCTCAGGAACAAGCGTATCTTCATTATATTCTAATAATAATTTACAGGCAAGTTTTACTAGTGGGTATATTTCAGGAAATACTCAAGTTAATTTAGATACATTTAGTTCTACTGTTTTCCGTTCTGCAAAATATTTTATACAAATAGTTGACGGGTCAAATATCCATATTTCTGAAATTTCAGTATTCCATGACGGAGCAAATGCATATATAAATGAATATGGAATTTCTACAAATAACGGTCAATTGGGTGTATTTGACGCTACATGGAGTTCTACACTTGTAACTGTAAAATTTAAGCCAACTAATGCAACAACTATGACCATTAAAATGGTTAGAACCACAGTAACGTTATAATAATTCTATGCATATTAAAGTAAGGGCTATTGCCCTTTTCTTTTTTACTAATAAATAACATAATGTAACAAGCCGTTGCGTGGAAAGGGAAACTAAATGGCAGTCAATATAGATTTTAGAGTCAAGAATGGCCTTGCGGTTTCTACTACGGCCACCGTTGAAAGTTCAACACAGTCATTATCAACAAATTCAGGTGCATTACAAGTATTTGGCGGTGCTGGCATTGCTAAAAACTTGTATGTGGGTGGTTATTCTAACATTGCAGGTGTTAGCACATTTACTAATATTACAAATTCTGTCTCAACTGCTACAGGTGCATTAGTAGTAGCAGGCGGTGCAGGTGTAGGCGGCAATTTATATGTTGGCGGTAATGTTAGTGTAGCGGGTATAATTAATGCTTCAATTGTGGGTATTATTACAACTGCTACCAATATAAACAATGGCGATGCTGGCCAAATACCTTATCAGCAATATACCGGCAAAACTGATTTTATCACAACAGGTACTCCCGGAACTGTACTTGTAAGTTATGGTGCAGGAACCCCCACTTTTCAAAATACATTAACACTATCAGGTTCGGCTAACGCAACCTCTACGATTACCGGAGCATTCCGGGTAATTGGTGGTGCAGGCATCGGTGGTAATTTATATGTTGGAGGCACTATATATGGTAATGGTTCTCTAACAGGACTTATTACCACTGCTACTAATATTGCTGCTGGTACTTCTGGTCAAATACTTTATCAACAAAGCCCCGGTGTAACTAGTTTTGTAGGAACTGGTACAATTGGTCAATTGCTGATGAGTTCGGGTACTAGTGCGCCGTTGTATGTTAACACATCTAGTATACTAATAGGATATTCTGTTAATGCATTTACATCTACTAATATAATTGGAGGCGCAGTAGGTAGTATACCTTATCAAAATGGTACAGGAACAACTACAATGTTGCCATTAAGTACCGCTGGATATTTTTTACTTGCAGGAACCTCTTCTCCATTCTGGCAAGATCCACGAAGTATTTTTATAAACACTGCAACTAATCTAGCAAATGGTTTGATTAATCAAATTCCATATCAATCAACTCCGGGAGTTACTGGATTTTTTGGCCCTGGAACTATAGGGCAGGTACTGGTAAGCGCAGGAACCTCAACGGGCGGTCCAGTTTTTTCAAGTACCCTAACACTTTCAAGCAGTTTAATATCGACAAATACTAATACAGGTGCATTACAGGTAATTGGTGGTGTTGGTATTGGAGGCAATTTATATATAGGTGGTGACATAGGAACCACTAATTCTACTTTTAATTTACTTAATACATCGGCCACTACTGTAAATTTTGCAGGGTCTGCTACTTCGGTTAATATTGGTGGTACATCAGGTGTAACTACAGTTAAAAATAATTTAACAATATTAGGTAATTTAACAGTACAAGGAACATCAACAGTTGTTGATAGCACAGTAACAAATATTACAGACCCTATACTAACTTTAGGCGGTTTATCAAGTAATCAACCATTGACTGTTAATGACAATAAAGATAAAGGTATTGCATTTAAATATTTTTCAGGCAGCGCAAAAACAGGATTCTTTGGGTTTGATGATAGCACAGGATTTTTTACATTTGTTCCAGATGCAACTATAACAAATGAAATAGTAAGTGGCAGCAAAGGAGCAGTAGATGTAAATCTTGCTGGGGGTACATCACAGGCGTTGGTATATCAAAGTGGACCAAATGTTACTGCTTTCTTAGCAGCAGGAACCGCTGGGAATATATTACAAACAAACGGAACTGGCTCTGCACCAACTTGGGCAAATACATTAACACTGTCAGGAACAACCAATGCAACATCTACTACTACCGGTGCTTTCCAAGTAGTAGGGGGTGCAGGTATAGGCGGAAATTTATATGTAGGCGGAAATTCAAGTGTTGCAAGTACAGTATCATCAACTTCAACTACTACTGGTGCATTAGTAGTAGCAGGCGGCGTTGGCATTCGTGGTGACATGTACATAGGTGGAACTATTTATGGAATTGTTAATGGTTCTATTACTACCGCTACTAATATTGCAGGCGGCCTAAGGGGTCAAATATTGTATCAACAAAGCCCTGGTGTAACTAGTTTTGTAGGAACTGGTACAATTGGTCAATTGCTGATGAGTTCAGGTACTAGTGCGCCGTTGTATGTTAACACATCTGCTATATTTGTTGGATATGCAGATAAGGCCATTACTGCTGTTACCGCTACTAATATTACTGCTGGTACTTCTGGACAATTACTCTATCAACAAAGCCCTGGTGTAACTAGTTTTGTAGGAACTGGTACAATTGGTCAACTATTAATGAGTTCAGGTACTAGTGCGCCGTTATATGTTAACACATCTGCTATATTTGTTGGATATGCAGATAAGGCCATTACTGCTGTTACCGCTAATAATATTGCTGCCGGTACTTCTGGACAAATACCCTATCAAAGTAGCCCCGGTATAACTAGTTTTGCTGGACCCGGCTCTATTGGGCAATTGCTGATGAGTTCAGGTACTAGTGCGCCGTTGTATGTTAACACATCTGCTATATTTGTTGGATATGCAGATAAGGCCATTACTGCTGTTACTGCTACTAATATTGCGTTAGGAAATGTTGGTCAATTACATTATCAAAGTGCTCCAGGTGTAACTAATTTTGTAGGTGCAGGATTTGCTGGACAAGTATTAGTTAGTTCAGGCAATACATCAACAGGCCCAGCATTTCAAAATACATTAACCTTAGCAGGAACAACAAATTCAACATCTACTGCTACTGGTGCATTGCAAGTAGTAGGTGGAATGGGTATTGGAAAAGATTTATATATTGGTGGTAATATATATGGAAGTGTTGTTGGTTCTATTACCACTGCTACTAATCTTGCTCTCGGTACTTCTGGACAAATACCCTATCAAAATTCGCCCGGTATAACACAATTTGCAGGGCCCGGTTCTATTGGACAACTATTAGTTAGTGCTGGCGCTTCGAGTACTGGGCCGGTATTTACAACAACCAGTAGTATATTTGTTGGATATTCAGATAGATCCAATCTTGCTATCACTGCTACAAATATTGCCGCCGGCTCTGCTGGTCAAATACACTATCAAAGTTCTACCGGTACCACCGCATTTGCAGGCCCAGGTACCTCTGGTAATGTACTAGTAAGTAATGGTACAAATGCTCCTACGTATAATAGCACATTAACATTAGCAAGTAATATAGCCTCAACAAGTACCATAACAGGTGCGTTACAAGTTGTAGGCGGGATAGGAGTCGGGGGTAGTGTCTATGTCGGTAACAGAGTAGGATTTGTTGGAACAACCCAGGCCAGCGTAGTATATCAATACTATAATAGTCTTACAAACAGTTTAGACACGGTGTTTGGATAAAATGGCTACGGTATTATCAAGGTTAACCTCAACAGGTACATTGTTTGTTGCAGGAGAATTTAACGAAATATCTGTAGGATATACAAAACTTGATTTGTCTGGAAATCAATATGCTAAATTATTTGATGAAGTTTCTATGTATGGAAATAGTGTAGCAAAAAGAGAAACAAATACAGGAACATTAATGGTAGCAAACGGGTTTAATGAGGTCAATAAGCCTGTCTAACATTTAGGTAAATATTATACTATGGCACAACTATTATCAGGAACACGAATATACGGCACAGCAACTATTGATACGCAGGTGCTTATCAACGGAACCGTTGCTGCAACCAGTACTATAACAGGTGCCTTACAAGTTGTAGGTGGTGTAGGTATTGGAAAAGATTTATGGATTGGTGGTAATATATATGGAAGTGTTGTCGGTACTATTACTACTGCTACTAATATTGCTGGCGGTCTAAGAGGTCAACTAGTTTATCAACAAAGTCCCGGTGTAACCAGTTTTGTAGGAACCGGCACAATCGGTCAATTGTTGATGAGTTCGGCCACCAGTGCGCCTTTGTACGTTAATACATCTGCTATATTTGTTGGATATTCAGATAAGGCTAATAATCTCGGTGGTGGCACCATTATGTCTATTCCGTATCAATCAACTACTGGAAGTACGGCATACTTAGCAGCAGCAAATACCGCAGGATGGATATTAACAACTAATGGCACAGGTGTTGCACCAGCGTGGGTTAATCCAACAACTGCGGTTTCTCCATCAAGCCTTACAGTTCAAGCAAACGTTGCAGCATTTGAATATGTAGTTGGAGTAGCAGCCGCAGGATCAGCACAAAATGCTTATATTGCTACAACCAGTAGTGGACAAATTGGATTTAATGCTAGTACAGGGTTTATGGCATTAGGAACAACTAGTCCAGTATCTAAATTACACATTAATGAAACAAGCGGTGTAGCAAGTCAAATAAGGATTGAAGGTCATGCTAATTCTGGCATATCTATGTATACCCCATCTCAAGGAAGTGGCGGATTTATAGGATTTGATGGCTCTGGAAATTTTGGTATAAATCAAAAAAATTCAAGTTTAGGAATATATTTTAGCAATAGTGCAGGCACTAATCGATTATATATTACAGCCAATGGTGGTATAAGTTTTAATGGAACTACTAACTACGGATCACAGTATCAAATATTGCAAAGTAATGGCGATAGTGCGCCAACTTGGATAAGTGTTGGTGCATTAACTGCTGTTACATCATCTACACAAATTAATACAGTAGGCACATATACTAATGCAAGTTTTTATCCAACATTTGTAAATGCAAATAATAGCACTCCTGTTGCTATGAGTGTTTATACCACTAGCAGTTTTTATATTAATGCATCTACAGGAGTAGTAACACATACTTCAAATGTATCTGCAACATCAACTTCTACAGGTGCGTTACAAGTTGTTGGTGGTGTTGGTATTGGTGGCAATTTGTGGGTAGGTGGTACTATAAATGGTAATGCTAGTTCAGCCAGCGCCGCTACATCAGTTAACACAATTCAACAAGCATCTAATGCTGTATATTATCCAACATTTGTAAATGCTAACAATGCATCTGCACTTGCTATGAGTGTATATACCACAAGTAGTTTTACAATTAATCCGATGACTGGTAATGTTGGCATTGGTACATTAACTCCGACTGCCAAATTACACGTTCAAGGCACCGGCGGTGGTGGATACGGTACAACAAATAAAATAATTTTACAAAGAACTGATGCTACAAACTGTACAGGTAGTATAGAATTTCAAGGATCAGCCGGCCATGCAAGTCCCTATTGGAATATATTAACTGATGGTGACGTGGCTAATGATTTTGGATTTGCCTATAACGGTACCAAAATTCTTAACCTTTTAGCAAGTGGTAATATACGAATACCGGCAGGGGATCTTGGATTAGATGCCGGCAAAACTATTTTCTTTGGTAAGGAAGAATCGTTTGGTGGTAGTGATACCGGTGGATCGGATTGGGGCTATATTACATTTGATAACAACAATTCTACATACGGTACAGCAGCAGGTGAAACATCTTGCTTGAGAATTGGTAGTAGTAACGACGGTACTGGTAGTGTTGGCGACCATATTGCTATAGAACCGGCTGCTGACCTTTATTTTAGATCACTGCAGGGCGGTTCAGTCTATGTAGGAACATTGGCCAATAGAGTATTCAGCATAGACATGAGCGGTAATGTTGTTGCCAAGGCTGAAATTACAGCGTACGGTACCGCATCGGATGTGAGATTAAAAGAAAATATCGTCAAACTCGAAGGATCACTGCTAAAAGTACAAAAACTACAAGGATATAATTTCAATTATATCGGCAAAAAAGACAAGTTATTGGGTGTTATTGCTCAGGAAATCGAGCAGGTAATTCCGGAAGTTGTTTATGAGTTCAAGGATGTTGACGGTGAAATGTATAAAGCAGTTCGATATGAACATCTCACGGTATTGTTAATTGAAGCAATGAATGAGCAACAGGCCATTATCGAACAACAACAAAAACAAATTGATCAGATTCAGTCTATGTTAACTAATCTGATCAATAAATAGGAGGCCGAAAGAGGAAATTATGGCAATATTACCAGCATCAGGCAGTGCAATATCATTTGGACAAGTCAATAGGGCATTTACAAATCAAACCCCGGGAGCAGTGGGAAATGCCCCATCTGGCGGATCAAATATTAAACTTAGTTCTGTATTAGGTAATAGTGCTACCTATGGTATTAATCAGGCTGCAGGAACAGCAATTAAATTTTCACAAACCTTTGGCGGCAAAACAACTCCTTATACATAAAAATTATGAAACTAGAACAAATTAAAGATGTCTTATCCAGCATCAAATTGGCCCCCAGCAAGTGGGAATTAGATAATATTATCTGGGCAGATCGATTATCTAACCCAGAGGTATTGGTGCAGTTCCTAACTCGTACGCATCATCTATCATTACTAAAATCTTTATCAACTGACGAACAACAAGAATTAGATTCTCTTGTAGAGTTGTTAGATGAAATGGAAGAAGGCGATATTGAAGATATAATCAATCGTACAGACGATGATGCTAAAAATGCTTTTATTGAAGATTTGGCAAAAATAAGTGCCATTGAAGTAATAACTAATGGCAAATTAAGTTACGAAACGATGAATACCGCTTGCAAACTTGCCCCAAGTGACTTTATACTATGTGCTAAACGTACTCAAGATTTATTAAATTCTATTCAAGGATTAGTAATCAAAGGTGAAACACTTAGTAAAGATGTTGCAGGCGCATGAAAAAGAAATCAGTATTTTCAACAAGTAAATGGTCCAGTAAAAAAGGTAAATTAGCAGTATGTATCCCATGCAGAGATACATTACATTCTGCCCATGCTATGAGTTTAATTGAACTAGTTAAATTCAATACAATGAATGATATAGACACACATGTGTTTATGGATGCTAGTACTATTTTACTTACACAACGAGAACGATTAGCCACCATGGCACTTGAATCGGGTGCAGAATATACCTTATGGTTAGATAGTGATATGGTATTTCCTGCAACTACCGCCGTTCGATTATTAGAACACGACGAGGATGTAGTTGCAGCAAATTATCTTCGACGTCAACTTCCTGTAAAAGGCGTAGCATACGAAACAATTGGCGATTGGGAAAACCCTCTAGACTTTGATGTATATGACGGACTAGTTCCTGTTGAAGGAGTTGGCATGGGATGCATGTTGATGAAAACTGAAATATTTTCTGAACTATCTAAACCCTGGTTTGACTTTCAGTGGAGTCCACAGTCAAACGACTTTTTAGGTGAGGACATGGTTCTATGTCAAAAAATCTCAAGTACAGGACGTACTATTAAAATTGATACTGTATTAAGTCAGGAAATGCGCCATTTAGGTTTATGGGCATTTGGACCAGATTTATTAGAGTAAATCTAATAATAATTCAAGTTTAGCCTGAATAATTTTATTGCTAAAAGAATTCTTTACACCTCTATGTAAAGGTTTAGGCCATTGATCATAACTTGACCACGCATATCCTGCATGTTCGTCATTTAACGTAGGAATAAATTCTCGATCAACAAGTAATACATATGTGTTATATTGAAAATTTTGATCATTGCTTACAAATAATTCTAAAGGAATTACTTTTCTAATGCTAGGAGTTTTTCCTACTTCTTCTTCAATTTCTCTTTTAAGTGCGTCAAATGGTGTACTATCGTTGGGTTCTTTTTTGCCGCCAACAAATCCCCAAGTACCTGCTGTTTTAGCCTGTGTTCTTGATAGTAATAAAAAGCGTTTAGTATCTTTTGCTAGAAATAAACCACCACTACAAATTATTTGATTTAAAGTATTAGACGCCATAATTGCGGATCATATACACCTTCATAACTCTTACTCCAGGCACCGTTTTCCCATTTGTATTGAGTGTTAGTATATGAATTAGTTATATAAATTACCCCAGGATGTGTTGCTGAACTGAAAATAACATTCCATGCAGCGCCATCCCATTCTATTATATCATTAGCAAATGCCTGAAAATCTGATTGATCAGTATTTTTCCATACAATAGAACCAAAAAATCCCTGTTGACCAAATTGAGGATTAATATCTTCTAAAATTAAATATCGTGTACCCGCAGCAACACCAGTAGGATTATATGTGTCTGGATTTATTACAGCATCTACACTTCCTCGACCTACAGGATTGTATGTACTAGCAATTGTAGTATTGCTAGGTATAGTATCCGGGTCTATGTTTAACCGCATAGCAAAGTCATCACTTGGATCAAGACTAATATATGCTACGACTTCATTATTATCTGCTTGTGCAAATCTTAATTGACTCAATCCTGCTCTAAATTTTCCAGGATATAAATCTAATATTTTTAACCAAGAAGCAATATTTTTAGGAGATGTTACATCTATATTATCATTCTGTCCGTTAGGATTTATTAATCTTGCAGTATTGTTCAATACTAATAAACTAAAATTACCTGGTGTAACAGTTAAAGTAGTATCGGGCGATGTATTTGCAAATACACTTGATGCTCCTTCAATATCATATTTAGAAGCAATTGCACCTTGTGCAGTTTCAGAAAATATATTAGATATAATTTTAGTAATAACACCTAATTTTTTAACTTTAGCAGGAGGAGTAATCCATATAGGCGTATGAAATGTTAAGTTCATAATATCAATATCTTCAGTTACACCTTGTGGAATTTGACGACTAGTCCAAGTAATACTATCCAATGTAACCACACTAAGACTTGTCCAATCTACATAGTTATCTGTAGTTTGTATTTCAAAACTTGGATTAAAAAAGACTATCAATTGTTCCCATATTTGTAATTTTTGATCAGTATTTGATGACCATATATCCGCTGATAATGTTAATTTAAATGGGCTTGGCATTATACGTTCAATGGTATAGTTACCGCCTTGGGTGTTTAAATATTGATTGTTATTTTCGTCAAATGCACGTTCTTTTATGTTTATTTTACTAATAAATGTAGGATCTTGCATTCGATCTCGATCAAAATTTAACTCTTTTATATAGCAGGCAATGAATGGCGCACTAGGGATAGTATTCTCACTATTCTTCTTAAGTATTTGACCAACTTGCCTAGTCATGTCTCCATATCTAACAGGGACTTGAACAATGTTACCTTTAGAATCTTTGTATCCAAAATTACTCATTATTTGAATAAATTGTGCTAGGTATCGGCGTACCTGTCCGTCATAAAAATAGTCCATATTAATTGTCTGCTCTTGGTTTTAATACTTTGCTTAGTGCTTGTTTTTCTACAACAACTTCACCTGCAATAGTTGCTGTATTTGTATTATTTATAAAACTAGATTTAAGTTTTCTTCTTACTAATAATGGGTTATCAGTTTGTGTTTCGCCTAATGTACTAGTGGTCATTCTTACATTATCTTCATACTTAATCCAATGTAGTCCATCGTACCTAAATAATCTATTAGGTAAGTAATCTGTTCTTAAAAAGAATTGTCCCTCAATTGCAGTACTAGGGAATGTAATACCAAATCCATAAGGGATTCCATCTGGAGGTATACCGTCACCTGTTAGATATCCTATATAGTAATTTTTATTAGGTGTTGCTAACATTGCACTAGCATCTAATAAATTAGAACTAGCATCTATGTTTTCTATAGATGTATCTTCTGGTGTTGCAAGTCCGTTAGTAGCAGTGCTAACAGGAACTACATAAAATTGTTCAGTTTTGTATCCACTTTTTTCAACATCTGCTTGTGCTTGTTCAATAATTTGATTATTAATTTCTATATTTTTCTTATAAGTTGATAACAAATCGCGTAATGTGCTGCCATCTTCTGCTCCACTATCTGCATCCAGTATTTCTTTAAATTCTTGACTATCAACAAGTGGAGAACATTTTGCTCTAATTAAATGAGGATACCAAGTTTGACTGTAACCACTGGCAGGGCGTGTTACTTCTGATACCACATAAAATCTTCTTAATGCTACAAGACTATCATCAAGGGCATATTCATCTTTTAAGTGGGGTAATTCTATAACATCGCCTGCCATTATCTTTCTTCCCAATGCATCAACATTACCTTTAAGATGAAAGTTAATCATAATGTTATCATTGTTTAAAAATAATCCAAACTGACTTAAATTGAAGTCAAGATCTTGCATAGTATAAATTCCACGAATAACATATACATCTTGGGCATAGTGACGATCTCTGTTTTCCATGAACAATAAGTCTTGTATCCCTAGTTCAGGAATAGCATTGGAATTATTAGGAACAGCAGGTGTGCTGGCGCCTTCTTCTGGATTCATTGGCCCTAGATATTTGTGTATAAACACATCTGTCCCGCCCACTTGGAATTCTTCGTTAATTATACGATCTATAAATCTATAATCATTGCCCTTTTCAGGGCGGTACATTGATAGTCTTGGCATAGTCAGGTATTTATGCTAAATATTTATATGACTGAAAACGAAAACGAACGCCAAAAAATAGTAGAATACGTTAAAGCAATGCTAGGTTCTGGCATGGTTGACGTTGAACTTGATCCTATACATTATAATACTGCTATTGATAGAGCATTGGCTAAATTCCGCCAACGCAGTAGCAATGCAGCAGAAGAAAGTTTTGGATTTTTAACATTAGAATTAGATCAAAATGAATACACTCTTCCTCAAGAAGTAACTAATGTGCGTCAGATTTTTCGTCGTAGCATTGGTAGTAGAAGTGGCGGCGGCCAAGGTGGTACATTATATGAACCATTTAATCTAGCATATTCTAATACATATTTGCTAACTTCAAGTAATATGGGCGGATTAGCAACATATTATGCTTTTGCCAGTTATCAAAAGTTAGTAGGTAAGATGTTTGGTAGCGAAATTAACTTTACATTTAATAAAACTACTAAAAAACTTACAATTATGCAACGTCCTAGAGCCGAAGAAGAAGTTATGCTGTGGTTATATAACTATCGCCCGGACTTTAATTTAATGCAAGATCAGTTTGCGGGACAATGGTTAAAGGATTATTCATTAGCAACCGCTAAACTTATGTTAGGTGAGGCTCGTGAAAAGTTTGCTAGCATTGCTGCACCTTCTGGAACAACACAATTAAATGGCGCTTCACTTAAAGGTGAAGGTAAAGCCGAAATTGAAACTCTCGAACTTGACCTAATAAATTACAAAGATGGTGGAACACCATTAACATTTGTAATCGGTTAACAAAAATCTTGACAGTGTAGTCTAAATGTAATAAATTATAGTATCACTTGGGGATACTATGATCATAGGTTTTGTAGGGTTAATTGGCGCAGGTAAAGATACTGCCGCAGATTATTTGGTTAATACACATGGGTTTAGGCGAGATAGTTTTGCTAATACACTCAAAGATGCAGTTGCAGCAGTATTTGGATGGGATCGGACATTACTCGAAGGTCGCACAAAAGAAGCCCGGGAGTGGCGCGAACAGCCCGATGAATGGTGGAGTCAACGATTAGGTAAAACTATTACTCCACGATGGGTACTACAATACTGGGGAACTGAGGTGTGCCGTCATGGATTTCATGACGATATATGGATTGCCAGTTTAGAAAATAAAATGCGTAAGACTGGAGACCACATTGTTATTAGTGATGTTAGATTTCCTAATGAAATCAAAGCAATTCATAATGCAGGGGGAAAGGTTATCCGTATTAAACGTGGAGCAGAGCCTGAATGGTTTGATGCTGCTATTTCGTTAAATCAGGGTCCTAACGGAAACGCTAATTGGGCACTTAGCAAACTAAAATTAGAAAGAATGAAAATTCACGCAAGTGAATATTCTTGGGCGGGCGGCAAGATTGACCACACGGTTATTAATGACACCACTATTGATTCATTATTTGAACAAATACAATCAATCATAATTGATCAGGAACAAGATCCCCTTGTCGCCAAGGTAGTTTAAGTTTATGTAAAATTCTCTGACAGTTAGCACATACGGTTTTAAGATTACTATATTTACAATTTGACGGATTTCCATCAATATAAAATACATTAAACTGTTCTGTATATTTAGAAATAAAACCACATTTATCGCATGTGGTTTTCTTTTTATAGCCTGCTTTTTTCCACAAAGGAATTCCTTCTTTGCGTTGGCCAGCACAATGATCACATTTTGATCTATAAAATGCTTTACCTTCCTTATAGTAGTTAATAGCAACTGGCCTTTGACCACATTCTTTACAAAGATTTCTCATTTGCGCCCTTTTTACTGCCCTTTTCATTTGTATTTAACCCCGCATTTTTCCATATACCTGCTAAATAAATGAAGCAATCCAATTAGGAGATAGTATATATGGCAACATTGAATTCACCAGGCGTAAGTGTACAAGTAATTGACGAGAGTTTTTATACTCCATCAGCACCAGGCACCGTGCCTATGATATTTGTAGCGTCTGCACAAGACAAAAAAAATCCAAGCGGTACAACTGCTTTAGGCACCACAGCGGCTAATGCTGGTAAAATATGGTTAATGACCGGACAACGTGATCTAACTGACACGTTTGGCGTTCCACAGTTTTATACCGATGCTAGTAGTAATCCGTTACACGGTGATGAACTAAATGAATATGGCTTACAAGCAGCATATAGTTTACTAGGAGTTAGTAGTCGTGCTTATGTTGTAAGAGCAGATATTGATACAGCACAATTATTACCAAAATCAAGTATTCCTCTTGGAAGTCCAACCAATGGACAACTTTGGGTTGACACTGCATCTACTGTATTTGGTATTAAAGAATGGGATAATACTAAACAAACTTTTACAGTTAAAACTCCTATAGTGTTAAATGATGACGATATTGATACTACCAGGTTCTCTGGTAACGCCCCCAGTAACACTGTTGGTCAACCTGGCGATTATTGCATGGTTTTATCAGTTAGCAAAGGAATCAAACTATACTACAAGGGTAGTGGTTTTACATGGATAGAAGTTAAAAATTTATTTGACAGTACAAATAAACAATTTCAAATAAGTGAACACTATAACTATCCTACATTCACCATAGATAAAAGTGTGTGGATTACAACGACAACTCCTACTAACGGAGCAGATTGGAAAGTAAAACGCTATAGTAGTGCAACAAAAAGTTGGAGTGCTGTACCAGCACCAATTTATAGTATTTTACCAGCCGCAACAAAAGCATTTGATTCGACCGGCGGATCAGTTATTCCTGCTGGAACAGTGTTTATAGAATCTAATATTGAAAATGGTACCGATTCAATGGCTGATTTTAAAATATGGACCCGTGGTAAAACTGGTCCTACTGTTATTTCTAGTGATGCTTCATCAAGTCAAGCAGTATTGGGTACATATGCATTTGTCATTAGAGAAACTATCGCAGGTTCTGGTGCTTGGGATACAGAAAAAACTATTTCATGGAGTCCTGGCGACCCTGGGGCAACCATTGCATCTTATATTCCGGCATTAATAGCCGCATCAGGATTAAAAAATGTTTCAGCAACATATGATCCTGCAAGTTTTAAACTAACGTTTACTCATAGACTAGGCGGCGATATTGAAATTAATGATGGAGCAGGCACCCCAATTTTATCTTCTGGATTTTTTAATACTATTCCTGGGGTATACACTGCACCCGGTGGAGATACTGGTTACGAATTCTTATTAACCAACTGGAGACCCGCAACGTATCAATCACATACATACGCTCCATATAATGTTCCTGCAGATGGACAATTATGGTACAGTTCTATACATGATGAAGTAGACATTATGGTTCATGATGGAGTAAATGGTTGGGTTGGGTATAAAAACAAATATGGTAGTACTGATCCAAATGGACCTATAGTATCTGCTACAATGCCTGATACGCAAACTGGAAACAGTCAAGGAGGCGCCGTAGTTGCAAACGATATCTGGATTGATACTTCAGATATGGATATGTATGGCAAAAACATATATGTTTATAGTACAGCAAACGGTTGGGTTAAACAAGATGTTACTGATCAATCAACACCAAATGGTTGGTTGTTTGCCGATGCACGTTGGGCATCATCAGGTGCTACATTAACTCCTACTTCAATCAAGACCTTATTGACTAGCAACTATCTTGATCCTGATGCACCTGATCCTTCTATCTATCCAGCAGGTATGCGTTTAGTCAATACTCGTCGTAGTGGCTTTAATGTTAAAAAATACATGCAAGGATATATTGATATATATGCTAACAGTGGAATAAATGCTCGTTATCCGAAATCTGGCGGAGAATCTATGGCTGCATACAAAACAGATCGTTGGGTTTCACAACACAATGTAGCCGAAGACGGTTCTGGTGTATTTGGTCGTCATGCCCAAAGAGCACAAATTGTGGCAGCATTTAAATCAACTCTTGATACAAACTCTGGAATTAGAGATACAGATACAGTTGTGTTTAACTTGATTGCAACTCCTGGTTATCCTGAAGCAATTGCTAATATGGTTGGATTTAATACTGACCGAGGTATCACAGCATTTGTTGTTGGTGATACACCGTTCCGTTTAGAGCCAAATGGTACTGCATTACATGCATATGGTCTAAACACAAATCTAGCACTTGATAACAATGATGACGGTGCGGTAACATATGATGAATATATGGCTATGTATTATCCAAGTGGCTACACTAACGATAATACTGGCAACTATATTGTTGTTCCACCGAGCCACATGATGTTACGTACTATCATCAACAGTGATGCCAAGAGTTTCCAATGGTTTGCTCCAGCAGGAACACGTCGTGGCGGAGTTGATAATGCTACATCAGTGGGTTACATTACCGGTGAAGGTGAATTTAAATCAGTAGCATTATATCAAAGTTTGAGAGATGTATTGAGCGAAGTTAAAATTAACCCTATCGCATCATTAACAGGTGTAGGTTTAGTAGCATACGGTCAACGTACTCGTGCTAAAAATGCTAGTAGCCTAGATAGAATTAATGTTGCTCGTTTAGTTTGCTATCTACGTCGTCAATTAGATATTCTTGCAAGACCGTTCTTGTTTGAACCTAATGATGCACAGACTCGTCGTGAAATTAAAGCAGCAGCAGAAAGCCTAATGCTTGAATTAGTAGGATCACGTGCATTGTATGACTTTGTTGTAGTCTGTGATGAAACTAACAATACACCTGCGAGAATTGATCGCAGCGAATTATACATGGATATCGCTATCGAACCCGTAAAAGCAGTTGAGTTTATTTACATTCCTCTAAGACTGAAAAATACTGGTGATATCAAAGCCGGTTTATAATAGGTAAATAACATAGATTAAGGAGCATTTATATGCCAATAGGAAGTTTGAATAGATTTACAGTACCATTAGCAGGGTCACAATCAGCGGCCACACAGGGACTGTTAATGCCAAAACTAGCGTATCGCTTTCGCGTTACGTTAGATCAATTTGGAGTAGCAGGCACACCAACTACAGAAATGACTAAACAAGTTATGACTGTAAGTCGTCCTGAACTTACTTTTGACGATTTCACCCTTGACGTTTATAACAGCAGAGTTAAAATGCTTGGTAAACACAAGTGGGGCGATCCAAAACTAAAAATACGCGATGACGCAAGCGGAGTAGTTAGTAAGAAAGTCGGCGAACAGTTACAGAAACAGTTTGACTTTTTTGAGCAAGCAGGAGCAGCAGCAGGTATTGATTATAAGTTTAGAATGCGTGTTGAAATTCTCGACGGTGGTAACGGTGCTTACGAGCCTGTAACATTAGAAAGTTTTGAATATTTAGGTTGTTTTGTTAAACAGGTAACATATTCAGGTGGAGATTATGCTAAGAACGATCCGTTAGAAATTGAGATGACAATCTCCATTGATAACGCAATTCAATTAGAAGCGCCTGGTGGAACATCCAGCGGTGTTGGCTTAGATGTTGGTCGTGTTGTAAGACCACCAACAGCACAAGGATTAACAACAGGTTAATCAAATTAACTAAATTAGAAGAACCTGGTTTAATAGCCAGGTTTTTCTTTGGCTAAATATTATTATGAGCGACGGAAACGCATTTACTAATTTTTTAACTGGCAAAGGATATGGTCCCATAATGAGGGACTATCAACATGCCAGCGGCTTGTATATTGATAGTACATATGCTAGAGCCCCCAAAATGGGGTTTTTGTATTTTGTAGAATTAGATATTAATCGGGCAGGTATAATGCCAGAATATGATTGGTGGGCCAATAATGATTGGTTAGATGTGGGATTACTTGCTAAAAAAGCAGACCTTCCTAAATTTACTATCAATAATGAAACATTAAATCAATATAATAGAAAAACTCAAATTGCTACTAAACTTACCTATAACAATGTTAGCATAGAATTTCATGACGACAATAGTGATATTACACATAATATGTGGGTAAATTATTATAAAAATTATGTTAATGATAGTAATTTAGATACACAAGCATTTCGTGATACAAAATACTCAATCAAAGATTATAGTTATGGATTGTATGATAATGGAATATTAGTTCCGTTTTTTAATCAAATACGTTTATATGTATTGCATCAACATCAATTTACCAGATATACTTTAATCAATCCTAAGATTGTTAACTGGGAACATGATGCTGTTGATCAGGAAGGTACTAAAATTTTAAAGAATAAAATGACACTTGCATATGAAAGTGTTATGTATGATGGTGGAATAATTACACCTACTCAAAATCCACCAGGGTTTGCAGCGCAATACTATGACAAAGAGCCAAGCCCTTATAATGTTGCAGGCATAGGACCAAATGATGTTACATATGATCCTAGGGGAGTATCAGCATTTGACCAACAGGGTAAAAATTCAGTATTTGGGACACCTCCTAGACAAGGTAATCCGGGATTTGATAAAAGAGGTAATGCTAGAGCATATGGAGTAATTAGACCACAGACTCCGGGATTAATTCAACAACTTGCAACTATCCTTGCTAAAAATTACATAAACGAAAGCGGATTAACTAGACAAAAAGCCACCGTATACAACATAGCAGGTAGCGTAATGGGGCAAATTGGAAGTGGACCAGGAAAATACGCAAGCCCGCCAAATACAGAAGACCAACCGGGTGTGTTTACATTACCCGGCGGTGTTGGTATTAATATATTCAAAGGATTTAATACAACAGTTGACGGTAAAATTAGAGCAAATCCTGCCGCGATATTATTTCCACCTAAAGGTTAAAAATGTCTCAAACTTTTTCTAACGTACCGCCTGCCGAAAAAGCAGAAACTAATGCAACAGTACAAGCATTTGATAATTATCAAACATCTCCAATAGAAATTAGTTCAACAGTATTGGCCGCTATGAAAGGCTATTTTGTTAACAGAGGTTTTGGAGATGTTGCAGCAGAGTCGATTGCTATAACCATTATCACACAGTCTAAGCAAGATGGGTATAATCCCATGCAAATTTTAGACACATTAAAAGGATTGACTAATGTTGAATTATCGGGTCTTGTATCTGAAATACTAAATTATAATAGATTTAAAACAAGTTCATTAGGTTATGCTCAAACATTTAAACCTAATCCTCAAGTACAAAGAAATATCATAGATGGCTTTGCCATAACTACTCCTACTCCTCCCCCTATTAATCCAATTATTTTGTATGATGAAAATTCGGAAACAATAACAGATGAGTTTGGAGAAATTTTAACAACGGGATAATTAACATGCCAAATATTACACAATTAACTACTACATCATCAATTATATCTACTACAACATTTGTTGTAATTAATAACGGTGCTACACGAAGATATTCGTATCAGGATTTACGTAGTAAACTAACATCAGATGGCGCAGTTGGATATACAGGCAGTGCAAGTGTTGGTTATACGGGGTCAACTGGTACCCAAGGTTATACAGGTTATACAGGATCAACTGGTACCCAAGGTTATACAGGTTATACAGGATCAACTGGTACTGGAGGTACTTACACACTAACCACAGCAACGGCCTCAGTATTAGGCGGAGTTAAAATTGGTAGTGGTGTTTCAATCACCGGCGATGGTACCATCAGTGCAAGCGCAGGTGGTGGGTATTCAAGAACAACTCATGTTGCTATGACCGGATCTCTTTATCCCGGAACTACTGGAACTACTTATTTTACAGGATTTAAATCTTATGCATTGTTAAAAATATCTACAAGCATCGACGCCTGGGTCAGATTATATACAACTAGTGCAGCAAGAACTAGCGATAGTTCAAGAGCACAAACTACCGATCCTACTCCGGGTTCAGGTGTCATAGCCGAAGTAATCACATCAGGGGCGCAAACGGTATTAATGACCCCGGGGGTAATTGGATTTAATGATGATACAACTACAACTTCAACAATATATGCCGCAGTAACTAATTTATCTGCAGGACAACAGGCTGTAACAGTTACGCTAACACTTTTACAATTAGAAGCATAACATGTCTGAAATACATGATACTCCTGTCGTTTCCGCTAATTTAGAAATATTAAAATTATCCGACGACATCACAGCATTAGCATATCCAAGTTCCGGATACCTCACTCCGCCACAGGTTGCATCGGCTTATAATTTGCCTTACCATGACGGAGCCGGAGTTAAAATTGGAATTATTGCTCCTTTAGGCGGCGGCTTTTTACAAGGCGATCTTGATTTTATGATTAATGACATGGTGTCAAACGGACTGCTTCCTGTAGGCACTACTTCACCTACAATTAACACAGTTTTATTAGATGGCAAAAGTGGATTATTTTCAGATGACCCTAATGGGGCCAATGCTGAAAATATACTTGATATATATTGTATTGCCACAATGGTGCCGGCCGCAAATATTACCATATATTTTGGGGCTAATTTTGTAAGCACCATTCAACGAGCAACATCTGATGGCTGTCATATTATCAGTATAAGTTATGGATATCCGTCGGGCGAAGCAACTCTTAGCGGCGCCAACTTAGATTATTTTGAATCTTTATTATTAACACCAGCAACTAATGCTAAGATGGCAGTCTGTATATCATCCGGTGACTCTGGTTCAACATTTGGAAGTGAAACAGTTGCACGAGTAGCATATCCTGGAGGTAGTCCTCAAGTTATTTCAGTAGGTGGAACAAAACTTATTTTAAATGTTGATCAATTAACACGATCATCTGAAACTGATGATAATAGAGATAATAATTCTACCTGGGGTGGAGGTGGTGGCGTGAGTGGTCATTTTTCTGCACCTAGTTGGCAATCTGGTTTATATTATACACCAATTATTAATAATGTGACAGGTAGTCCAACAGCATTAACTATGAGAGGGGTTCCTGATATATCTGCTCCTATGAATGGTTATTTAGTACGCATGGATAGCACTTGGTATTCCATGACAGGAACAAGTGCATCAGCACCAGTTATGGCCGGTATGATCGCAAGGATACAAGCAATAACAGGAAAGCAACGATCGTCTGCTGAATACAATGCATTATTTTACAATCACAAAGGTTCATTTTACGATATTATTGTTGGTACCAACAACACACTAATAACTGATGGATATGCTGGTACTACAAATTGGGATGCGGTTACTGGATTAGGACCCCCAGTGGGTAACAAAGTTTTTCAATATATGAAAAACGGATTACGTCTAACATCCGGAAGTGTATTCCCTAATCATAAATTTGATAAAAGACCTGTCTCTGGACAAGTTTGGCCGCGAACAAAAACACTATGAGTTTAAAATTTGCCCAAAGTATCTATCAGGTAAAAAATCCTGAAAAATATGTTGGAACTAAACCTCCCTATTGTCGTAGTAGTTGGGAAACAACTTTTTGTATGTTTTGCGATAACAACCCTAGTATACAAAATTGGGCAAGTGAACCTGTAAAAATACCCTACAGGGATCCACTAACAGGCAAGCCAACAGTGTATGTTCCTGATTTTTTAATTCATTACATTGATAAGAATATGAAAAAACATGCTGAACTTATAGAGATTAAACCTGCTAATCAAATGCTGATAGAAAAAGTAGGAAAAAACCCTTACAATCAAGCACAGTACGTAAAGAATATGGCTAAATGGGCAGCAGCAAATAAATGGGCTCAACAGCAGGGATTAAAGTTTAGAGTTATCAACGAACACGATATTTTTTCCAACACTAAAAAAATGAAATAAGTAATGTTATGACTAAAAAACTCGAAGATCTTCTTAACATTGATTCCGCTGAAGAACCTATAATAGTTCCAACTAGCGTAGATGCTGAACCGGTAACTGCTATTAATTTACAAGATAAATTAGAAGAATTTGACAAAATTGCAGCCGCATTACCGCAAGTAAAAGGTCTTGGCGATATTAGTGATTCAGAGTTTGATGCACTTGCAGCAAAAGCAGAAGCAGCATATGATGATCTAATGGACTTAGGTATGAACGTAGAAGCACGTCACGGTGCTAAAATGTTTGAAGTTGCTGCTAATATGCTTAATGCGGCAATTACCGCTAAGTCTAATAAAATAGACAAAAAACTCAAGATGATTGATCTACAGATTAAGAAACTAGCAATTGATAAAAAGAATGGTGATAAGAACGGTGACACCATAGAAGGCGAAGGCTATATTGTTACAGACCGTAATAGTATCCTGGAAAAACTTAAGAATATGAATAAATAATACTATGAAAACATTTACTCAATACCTATCCGAGTCAACTAAAAAGTATGACTTCCGTGTGAAAGTTGCCGGGGAGTTTACAACTGAGCAAGAATCTTCAATGAAATCATTGTTGAGTAAGTTTGCAGTTAGCGGCTTTAAAAAGACCGGTACTACTCCCATTCAAACATTACCATTAGACTTTCCTCAAGTTAAAAACTGTGAAGTGAATATCTATGAAGTGGTGTTAGATTACCCTACAACACAACAAGAACTAACAGAATACCTGAGTTCATCATTGGGTGTAAACAAGAGTCATCTTGTAGTACGTAGCCCATTTGAACATACTGAAGAATATCAACATAATGATCCTAAGCGTGAAGGAGCATTATTAAATGATCCAGATTATAAAGAAGCAGGTAGTCCTCAATTTGAAGACTTCTACGGCGATAAGTACAATAGCGGTTTTGTTAAAGAATTAAATGATATTCTTAAACTTCAACGCAAAGCCCGTGGAGAAGAAATTCCCACTGAAGGTGCAGCTAAATTCAATACTGACACCGATGACACGCAACAGAGCCTATTAAAATTTCAGGCTCAAGACCTAAGGAAATAATTATGCAAATGATCGATGTAATGAAGCGTTTAGCCGAATTGGATAGCAAAAATCCTACTATTGTTAAAGAAAATCAACAAGTAGAAGAATGTGGTATTATGCCCGAGATGGGCATGATGGGCGGTATGCCCGAGCGTCCTCCAATGCCAGCAAGCATTAATATGACAGCAGGTAGTGGTGACGAACTAAGCGACATGCTGGCAACTATTATGCAACTAGCAGGAAGAAAAGCACCAGGTGCTGAAGAGCCAATGGGTGCTGAACCAGCAATAGCATTAACTGCCGAACCAGAAATGACCGGTGGAGATGCAATGCGTTCGATGATGGATAAATTAAATCCAATGGACGGCGATGACCAGAGCGGTGATGATGTCAGCGCAGCACATGGTGACATTGATAATGATGGCGATCATGACATGGATGATCATCGAGCAGAAAAAGATGAAGAAGAAACCGATGAAGGCCAGTATGACAATAGTCCTAAGGATCCACGTAAGCCACCTCCATTTGGTGCTAACAACTTTGCTCATCAAGAAAACCAACCTGGTCAAGGTGATAGAATGGATGGCAATATGCCCAAGGCCACAATGGAACAACAATTGATGGCAGATTACAAGAAGTTTGTATCCGAAGGTAATAAGAAAGTAGATGAAATTAGCACTGCACTAGTTAACAAAGTGCATAATGCAAGACAACAAAATGCACAGCAAGCCCATGCTGATGATTATGCAGATTTTTCAGCCAAGGCCGCTGCTAAATCAGCCGAGACTGGTGTAAGTCCAATGCAGGTGCGAATTTCAGGCGATAGGCCAGCAGCCCATGCGGCTACTGCTGCTAGCAAGAAACTGGATCGTAATAAACAACTTTCAGCAAATAAACCAAATAGCAACTATGCTAATGACCAAGCGGAAAAACTATCTTTTATGCAAAAAGTTGGACAAACGCAAGGTAGTGGTATGAGTCCAAGAAGATAATCAAAACTTAGAACGTAGTTCAAATAGCCTCTTCGGAGGCTATTTTTTTCATTAAATAAACATATGGGATCAAAAAACTTAGATGGGCAACTGGTAAAAAGAGCCCACGCAACACAAAAATTTACAGAGCAAGATTTATTAGACCTTGCCTCTTGTCAAGATCCAATCGACGGACCACACTACTTCTTAGAACATTTTTTCTATATTCAACATCCTACTAAAGGTAAGTTACTATACGAACCTTTTGAATATCAAAAAAGATTAATTGATAGTTATCATCAAAATAGGTTTAACGTAAATCTACTTCCTCGTCAAACTGGTAAAACAACTACAGCAGCCGGATATCTACTCTGGTTTGCTATGTTTGTACCAGATAGTACGATTTTAATTGCAGCACACAAATATACAGGTGCTCAAGAAATTATGAATCGTATTAGATATGCATATGAATTATGCCCTGATATGATTCGCGCCGGTGCTACAAGTTATAATAAACAAAGTATTGAATTTGAAAATGGATCACGTATTGTTGCACAGACAACCACTGAAACAACCGGTCGTGGTATGTCATTATCATTACTATACGCTGATGAGTTTGCATTCGTTCCGCCTAACGTAGCCAGCGAATTCTGGACTTCAATATCACCTACGCTAGCAACTGGTGGTAAGGCAATTATTACATCAACACCTAACTCAGACGAGGATCAATTTGCACAAATATGGAAAGAAGCCAACTATAAGTTTGACGAATTTGGTGAAGAACAACGGGTAGGACGTAATGGATTCTTTCCATTTAGAGCATTTTGGCATGAGCATCCAGACCGTGATGAAGAATGGGCAGCAACTGAACGTAGTCGTATTGGCGAAGAACGATTTAAACGAGAACACGATTGTGAATTCTTAGTCTATGACGAAACACTGGTCAGCAGTATGAAAATGGCTGAGATGGTGGGAGATGAACCTAGTATGCGTATGGGTCAATGCCGTTGGTATAAGAAGATCAATCCAATGAGCACCTATATGGTTGCATTAGATCCTAGTCTAGGCACAGGTGGTGACCCTAGTGCTATTCAAATTGTTGAAATTCCTAGTTTTGAACAAGTGGGTGAGTGGCAACACAATTTAACCATAGTACAAGCACAGGTTAGAATACTTAGAGATATTTGTAACTATATTAATGATGAATGTGCAGCAAAAGGTGTGCAATCTAGTATCTATTACAGCATAGAAAATAATAGTGTAGGTGAAGCAGCACTAGTAGCACTTGAAGAAATAGGAGAAGAAAGTGTCCCGGGATTATTTCTCAGTGAGCCTATTAAGAAAGGACATGTACGTAGATTCCGTAAGGGATTTAACACTACACATTCTAGTAAAATTAATGCTTGTGCCAAGTTAAAATATCTAGTAGAAAGTGATAGATTACGCATACATTCTAAAGCATTTATTAGTGAATTAAAAACTTACATTGCTAAAGGTATGAGTTTTGAAGCCAAAGTAGGACATCATGATGACCTTGTTAGCAGTATGTTATTGGCAATACGTATGATTTTAGTGCTACAAGAATGGGATCCTGCTATATATGACCGTATGCGTGAAGAAAGAGATGATGAATTTCTCATGCCCATGCCCATATATATTAGTCAGCATTAAATAAATAACAATATGAAACCTATACAAATTATCGCCCAAGACCTTTTTGACAAAGTACGCAGTCGTTTTACCAATTTAGAAATGGGAGACGAAACAGGTGCAGTTACTATTGACCCAGCAGAAGCACGTTTCTTTGATTTTGACTTTGTTAATGAAGGTGTTAATCTTGGTCGTGTTAGCATTAGTTTAAACGATCTTGGCAGTTTAAAAATCTATTACAGCCAAGGTATTACAGAAAATCAAGACGATCGTGCTACCCAAATGTGGTTTAATTTCCTTAAAGAAATGAGACTATTTTCTATGCGTAGATTGCTGAGATTTGACACAAGAGACATTGCTAAGAATAATTTAGATAAGAACGATTTTCAACATTTGGCCGCAACACAAGGCCCTAAGGAAGAACCAGATATGAATACTATGAACGAATCACGTTGGAACCATAAGAGTTCTAGCAAAACTAGCCGTGCTGTACAGGGCAAGACAGAAGTTATTGTACGTCACGCAAAAGCAGTAGAAGAAACATATCCAGGCGCACGTAGCCAAAGCAAAAACATCAAGGCAATCTTTATTCAGAATCATGATGGCGAACGTTTCAAGTATCCATTTATACACACAGCAGGTGCGTTTGCAATGGCACAACACGTAGATCACGGCGGTGTTCCACATGATCCAGCAGGCAAAGCAATTATTAAAATGAGTGAGAATATTGCAAAGTTAGGCGAATTCCAACGACACATACAACGTAGTGCCTTGCACGCCGATGCACATGGAATTGCGGAACGAGCCATAGGCCACATGAATGAACTTAAAGCACGAGTAGCAGCACTAGGAAAACGACACCACTACGAAGCATGGAGAGAAGATTTTGAAATGGCAAGCCAAGGTGGTGGTGCACCAGAAGAAATGGTGCTAGATGCAGTAACATTAGAAGATTATAAAAGTAAATTTACAGAAATAAATTTCCAGGAAGAACTAACCGGTTACTTCCCATTACTACATAGTATTATGAGTGAGACTAATGCTGTTGATCTTGAAGAATATGTTGGAGAAGCGGCAGCACCTTGGGAATCAGACGAGGAAGCCGCTGCCCGTGAAAAAGATAAAGATGAACCTACAAATACTACAGGATCCGATGGTGCAGAACACGGCGGTCACTCTAGAGCAAGACATTTAGCAAGACAAGCAATTCCAAAAGAAAAATCAGCAGCAGAAAGTATTGATGCATTTGAAGAATGGGCAGAATCAGTAGAACAGGGCAAACTTACAGACGATCAAATACTAGAATTAAAACAAGCGTTAAGTGATTTACAAGCATCGGGACAAAAACTAGAACTAGGTCCAGACGGCCAAACAGCGATACAATTTTTTAGTGAGTTAGGACTAGACAATGGTGATCTTGAAGAAAAACTTGAAGCAGCAACTCAACTAGATCCATCCGGCGACGGCCTTGAAATTATGAAATTATGGGCTCAAGAAAGTTATCCAGAATTACTAGTAGCATTGGGCATGAGTGGTACTGGTGAAGAGCCTCCATCCGAGGCAGCACCCCCGGCACCTGAGGCAGGCGCAGCGCCAGCAGCACCTCCTGCACCTGAAGTTCCGGTAGCAGAAGGAAAAGGTAACAAAATGGTTCAAGAAGTTGCCAAGATTGTTAAGAGTTTTTACAATCAATCTAACGAAAGTGTTGGACCATTCCGTGCTCCAGAGAACATTGCATTGGATTGCAAAAAGCAAGTTACTGAAAAGTTTGGTGAAAAAGCAGGCGAACAAGCATATGAAATGGCAGAGGCATTTATTAATAAACTAACACAAGAATGGCACCAAAAACATGGACATGTAAAGAGTACTCCTGTAGATCAGGGTGATGGTTTAAGTGTCGATGGTTTAAAAGAAATCCTAGGCAGAATCAAACAAAAAGTAGAAGGCATTGGACAACCAGAAATGGAAGAAAAAGACGACTGGCATCCATCAAAACATGTAACAGATCCACAAAAACAAAAAGAACTTGAACCACATAATAAAAATGTTCATCGTGACAGTTATGCTGACCGCGCAGCATATTTAGATGCTGCTGGTGTTAAACGTGATGAACCACAAGACGAAGGCTCTAAGCAAGATTTTAGAACACATGGTATGGACAGCAAACCAAGCAAGGAAAATCCAAAAGGTAATCCACCCCCATTAGATTGGAAGGTGGATCCAATTCAAGCAGCAACAGATAGGGCACATGACGCAGGCTCAAAACTATTACAAAGATTAGCAGGCATTAGAAAAAAATAATTGGCAAAATAAGCAGCCATTAAGGTTGCGATGATAAATAAAACTGTGTATAGTTAACGCTATGCACAGTTTTTCTTTTAGTCAGTTGGCTTTAAGAAAGCGGCATAATATATTTTATAAAGGCAAAACATTATGGCAACATTAGCAGAAATTAGAGCAAAACTTCAAGCAAGTTCTCAACAAAACACCGGTGGCTCAGCAGGTGGAGACAACGCAATTTATCCCCATTGGAATATGCCAGAAGGTTCGACTACTACAGTTCGATTCCTTCCAGACGCTGATCCAAACAACACATTCTTCTGGATTGAACGTGCAATGATCAAATTGCCCTTCGCTGGAATTAAAGGTGAAACTAATTCTAAACCCGTTACTGTACAAGTTCCTTGTATGGAAATGTGGGGCGAAACATGCCCGGTATTGACAGAAGTCCGTCCATGGTTCAAAGACAAGTCTTTGGAAGATATGGGTCGTAAGTACTGGAAAAAGAAATCTTACTTGTTCCAAGGGTTTGTTGGTGACAGCAAACTACAAGAAGATGGAAAATTACCTGAGAATCCAATCCGTCGTTTCATTATCGGATCACAAATTTTTAACATTGTTAAGAATGCGTTGATGGATGCTGAGATCGAAGAATTGCCAACTGACTATGTCCGTGGCTTGGATTTCAAGATTGCTAAAACAAGCAAAGGTGGATATGCTGACTATTCAACATCAACTTGGGCTCGTCGCGAACGTGCTCTTGCTGAAGCAGAACAAGCAGCAATTAAGCAATATGGTTTGTTTGATTTGAAGGCTTTCCTACCTAAGAAACCAGGTGAAGTCGAACTCAAAGTTATCGCAGAAATGTTTGCAGCATCAGTTGATGGTGAAGCATATGATGGCGATCGTTGGGGTCAATACTTTAAGCCAGCAGGTTTTGGTGGTAGTGGCTCAGCAACCGGCAGCGCCAGTACAGCAGCACCAAAGGCAGCACCAGCAGCAAAAATTGAGGAAGACGACGTCCCTTTTGAACCTGCGGCAGCAACACCCGCTAAAGCGGTTGCACAAGAAGAGCCAAAGAACGAAGCAGGATCACGTGCAGCAGACATTATTGCAATGATTCGTAATCGTAACGCAGCAGCAAACTAAGGAGTAACAAATGGGAAAAGCATTTGATATTTCTAAGTTTAGAAAGTCGATTACTAAGTCTATTGACGGTCTTGGTATTGGCTTTAACGATCCAACAGATTGGATCTCAACTGGTAACTATGCTCTTAACTATCTTATCTCTGGGGACTTTTTTAAAGGGGTCCCCCTTGGTAAAGTTACAGTATTTGCCGGTGAAAGTGGTGCAGGGAAGAGTTATATTTGCTCTGGAAACATTATCCGTCACGCACAAGAACAAGGTATTTTTGTTATCTTAGTTGATAGTGAAAACGCACTTGATGAAAAGTGGTTGTTGGATTTGGGTGTTGATACTAGTGAAGATAAACTACTTAAACTCAATATGGCTATGATTGATGATGTGGCAAAAACCATATCAGAATTCATGAAAGAATACAAATTAATGCCCGAAGAAAGTCGTCCTAAGATTTTGTTTGTCATTGATAGTTTAGGTATGTTGCTTACTCCAACTGACGTAAATCAGTTTGAAGCAGGTGAAATGAAAGGTGATATGGGCCGTAAGCCTAAGGCGCTAACTTCATTAGTTCGTAACTGTGTTAATATGTTTGGCTCGTGGAATGTTGGTATGGTTTGTACAAATCATACATACGCAAGTCAGGACATGTTTGATCCAGATGATAAAATTTCAGGTGGTCAAGGATTTATCTACGCTAGTTCTATTGTAGTTGCTATGCGTAAATTGAAACTGAAAACCGACGAAGATGGTAATAAAACTACCACTGTAAATGGTATTCGTTCAGCCTGTAAGATTATGAAAACACGCTATTCCAAACCTTTTGAATCAGTACAAGTTGAGATTCCGTACTCAACAGGTATGAGTCCATTTAGTGGTTTAGTTGATTTGTTTGAAGCCAAAAGCAAGTTGAAGAAAGAAGGCAACAGTCTTGTTTATACAACCAAAGATGGCGAAATTATCAAGCAATTCCGCAAAGCATGGAATAGTAATGACAAGGACGGTTTGACCGTAATTATGGCCGAGTGGGAAGAAATTAATGTTCCTGTAGAGGCAGTAGAAACAGAGGAAGCATAATATGGAAGAAGATCTAATTATCGGTGTATGGGACACTTTTAAGGACTATGTTCCTGAAAAAAATCGTGAAACAGCAGCAACGCATTTTGTAGATTTTTTAATCGGACAAGATGTTGAGTTGTCAGTACTTGAATCAGTTATGGGATTTGATCCTCATCTTGATTCTGCAATACAACTTATTGTAGATGAATTTAATGATGAAAATCAAATTGACGAAGACGATATCTACGACGAAGACGAGGACTAATTGTGAATTGGTACAGCAAAGTAAGCAAAGATATTGCTCACTTGCCAGGCTGTATTGATTACTATTATCTCGAATTAGACTCAGCAAGAGCAGAGGTTAAAATCCATGGCAACGTGGAAAAATCCTCTGCTGCTTTGCCTGGTATTGTTGCTCATCGATTTAATCAACTTCAAGAAATTGAAGGTATCTTAGAATATCTAAACATCGAACTACGCCGCCTACGTTCCAAAACTTTTAAGAAATATTTGGAAAACTATCAACGTGCTCTTAGCAGTAGAGATGTTGAAAAGTATGTAGAAGGTGAGGCAGATGTAGTTGATATGGAAAAGATCATCAATGAGTTTGCACTACTACGCAATCAATGGCTGGGTATTATTAAGGGCTTAGATATCAAACAGTGGCAACTAAGTAATATTATCAAACTCCGAACAGCGGGTATGGAAGACGTTGTTATTTGACACAGAAGGACTTGAGTCCTTTTGTGTTTTGTAGTATAATAATTGTATGTATATTGAAGATTTACTTTCCGAGTTAATGTATTCTGTTAAGACCAATCGTTATGATTTAACATTGGTGCAGAGTTTCTACGAACAGATAAATTATAAAAATTTGGGTTTTACAGAGAAGCAATCTGCTATAATGCTCAAAATGTTAAAAGCATACAAAAATCAAATTAATGTCCATCTAGGCAAAGACATAACCCCATTGTTAGACGCACCCTTATTCAAATATAAAATCAGAACTATTAGTATGGTAAAACATATTTCCACACATATTTCTGAAAAAACTATTAGAGTTAAATTTCCTTATGAGGAAAAACTTGTAAATGAGATTAAAAAAGTTAAAACTGAATTCTCGTTAGCAGAATGGCAGGCTGATGACAAATTATGGATTTTTTCGTTGGAAGATAAAGTTATAAATTTCTTTTCATCTTGGATTGAACGTTATAATTTCACAGCCGATGAAGAATTTAAAAATTTTATCAGACAAATTGAGACTATAACTTCAAACATTGAAAATTATGTCCCTATGCTAACATATGATGGTAAAAATACCAAATATATCAATGTACACAGTAGTGTTCCAGCACTTACTGGTAATGATATTTTAAAATCGGTGCTTGAAGCAAGACGTGCTGGCATTACCACATGGGATAATAATGTTGATAATGCATTAGATAACTGCAATGAAGATGAAATAGTCAAAGAATTCATAAAAACTGACCCGGCCACCAATTTTTCCATAAATTTGGAAGAAAATTCAATTTTAGAGTTGAAGCCAATTGTTCAAGGTTTATTGCCTTGCATTGTTACTGTTCCCGGCGGCAATGAATTGGCCAAAATGCAACAGGCACTAGAATTGCTAAAAGACATTGGTATTGAAAATCACGAAATTAGTGTTTTATTCCGCTTACCTAATGAAAATGGGGGAGATTTTAACAAATTTGTCAAGGAAGAAAAACTAAATTCGCCTGTGTCTGAAACAACCAAAGTGGTAGTCCTTAGTGGAAAACTTCCTAAGCCATTATTTGAATCAAAACTGAAATTTAATTGTGTATTGAATTTTAATTTCTATAATATACATTATACTCTTGCTAATTTTATGAAAAACAAGCATAATGTTATTAATGTGTTAGCAGATAAAAAAACAAAGAGCCCGCAAATTGAGTACATGTAAAGTTATTATTAAAGATGAAGTGAATGTTAAGATTGAAAATTTAGATCTCGATGTTCGTAAGGCTTTGGTCAAAAAATTCAAGTACGAAGACCCCACTGCTCGCTTCAGACCAAGTTACAAATTAGGTCGATGGGATGGAAGCATTAGTTTCTTTGGTCTTGGTGGCTCAACTTATCTCAGTATGCTTGGACCGGTGTTAGAGTACATTGAAAGCAAGAACTACTACATCGAATTTGAAGATCAACGTACCACTACAAGTCTGGAATTTTCCGAGATTTTTGAGGATTTTTGGGGTGAAAAAACGTGGCCTCTAGGACATCGTTTTGCTGGTCATCTTATTCGTTTACGTAGTGACCAAGTTGATGTCATTAATAAGTTTTTAGAAAATCCACAATGTTTACAGGAAATTGCCACTGGTTTTGGTAAGACAATCACCACCGCAACTTTGGCGAAAATTTGTGAAAAATACGGTCGAACAATAACCATTGTTCCTAATAAAAGTTTAGTAGAGCAAACCGAAGAAGACTTTGTTAATGTCGGTTTAGATGTGGGTGTTTACTATGGAGACAGAAAAGATCTTAACAAAACACACACAATCTGTACTTGGCAAAGTTTGAATATTTGGGACAAAAAAAGCAAAAACGACGACGACATTTTACAAATTTCTGAGTTCTTAGCAGACGTAAGAACAGTGATGGTTGACGAAGTACACATGGCAAAAGCCGATGTATTGAAGAAATTGTTGACACAGAATCTAAGTCATGTTCCGATTCGTTGGGGACTTACAGGAACCATTCCAAAAGCAGAACATGAGTATCAAGCATTACGTGCAAGCCTGGGAGAAGTGATAAATGTAGTCAAAGCACATGAACTACAAGAAGCAGGTATATTAAGTAATTGTCACGTTAATGTTGTTCAAACAGCCGAATGGAAAGAGTTTGGAAGTTATGCAGAAGAATTAAAATATCTTGTTACTGATGATAAAAGAATGACCTACATCAGTAACATGATTCGTAATATTGCAACATCGGGAAATACCTTAGTCTTAGTTAATAGAATCGACTCTGGTAAATTTATTATTGAGCAAATACCAGAGGCGGTGTTTGTATCAGGTCAAGTCAAAACTAAAGACAGGAAAGAAGAATACGATGAGATTAGAACTGCTGATAACAAGATTATTGTGGCGACTTTTGGTGTGGCCGCTGTGGGTATTAATATTCCTAGGATTTTTAATCTGGTTCTTCTGGAGCCCGGAAAGAGCTTTGTCCGAGTTATACAGTCGATTGGGCGAGGCATTAGAAAAGCAGACGACAAGGACTTCGTCCAGATCTGGGATATAACAGCCGCTAGCAAATATGCTAAACGTCACTTGACAGAAAGAAAGAGGTTTTATAAAGAAGCCAAATATCCATTTAATATTGAGAAAGTAAAATACCTATAAAGGAAAAATATGTTTTTTAAGAAAAAGAAAAAAGTAATAAAGTTAGAAATGTATGCTCCTGTTGGGCAGTTAATAGACATGTTCCCACCGGTATTAATGAAAGATGATATCCCTGCTTGGTATGATAATATACCTGCTGATGCTCCCGGAAAAACAGTTAAACATTGTCCTGGATTTAAGGACTTATATAGTAAAGGTATATCTATTCCCCTGTGGGCAGATTATAATGTAGAAACAGGTGTCAATAAAATTACTAACATTACTTGGCCAAAAAAATCAGGTTTGTTAAATGCCGGTGGACATAATTTACAACAACAAGCACCAAGTGCTTGGCCTGACTATGTTAATATAAAATTTGAAAGTCCATGGCGTGTCTGGTGCGATGAACCAATACCGTTTATTTTTTTACAACCTGTTTGGAATCAGAAAGATCCACAACAATTTACCACGGTACCCGGCGTTACTGAATTTAGATATCAACATCAAATTAACATTATCACCTTATGGAAAACTAATGGAATTCCTAGACAAGATATGCTTAAGGCAGGAACTACCATTGCCCAATTGATACCGTTAACTGACGATAGACCTATAGAAATTTCATTACATACACTTACACAAGATGTATATAATGAAAAATTTGTAGCCTGGGATTATTCACTAGGTAAAGCCAGTTATATGAAATTAAAAAATATAATTAATAAAAATAAAAAATAATATGCAAATTTTAACACTAAACAATGAGATATTTTATCTCAACGAATTACCAGAAGAGGTAGATGACGATTTAAGATTTGCTGTACTAGATAATAGCGATAGTAATAACCCTGATTATTTCTTTATTCCACTTATCTTCTTAGAAAGTTTTACTGGACCGGCCGCAGTATTAAAAGTGGGTAAACATGAAATAACTATGCCACTAGATTGGTGTGCTATCGTTGGTGATCCTGAAGGCCCTGATATGGAAGTACTACCACTTACTAGTCTAAATGATCGAGGTTTTAAAACATTTTGCTTTAATCCACTAAGCAGTTTCCGACCCGAATTTCATGAGATTGATATCATAGATGTATATCAAGATGTTAAGTGGTATTTTCCAAAGATGAAACCGGGACAACTATTATGCACACCATTGGAAGCAGGACCTAAACCTACTTGTGCTTATTTTGTTAAAGAAGTTAGTCGTCAAAGTGAATTAGTGGATTATACAAGGTGCTGGTAAAATGGGGACACTTACTCCTGGGGCTAGATATACTTACAAAAATGTAGACGGTATAACCTACGCACAAGAAGAGGATTCTGATGAGTGGATAGAAACTGGTTGGCGATGGGATAAAAGAACCGATGATGGTAGACCACTACATGATCATATAATGGATAACCAACTGTGGGGTAACATTCGGCGATCAGCAAAAACTAATATCGCTTTACATAAAGCATTAGAACGTGCTATAATAATATATTATCTAAGTAAAGATAAAGACGATATTGATCATCATCCGGTATAATTATGGCACTTGATATTAAACGTGAACTTAGAGCAGTGGATCAAAAGACCTACAACTTTTATGATAACCTCACAGACGAAGAAAAGAAAGCATTTAGTCCATTTATATTGATGCGATATACTGCTAATGTAGATATGCCTGATCGAGATATACAAGAATGGTATTTAGAAATGACTAACGAACTGGTCAATAAAAATCACTGGGAACTAAGTAAGAATCATAAAGCGTTATTGTGGAAATTGTTTGCTGCAACTGGAACTGGCGTTAACTGCTATCACCCCTACTTGGCAGCGGGTAAAAAAGAAAAAGCCAATAAGATTGAAAAACTATTGTGCGAACTATATCCAGCAACAAAGATGACTGATATTAAACTAATGGCATCTATGATGAGTAAAAAAGATCGAGAAGAACTGTTTGATAAAATGGGGTTTGATAAGAAACAACGGAAAGAATACGAGTGATACAATATGTTATTGTTTTTATAATTGTGGTTGCATCTGTAATCTATACAGTAAAATCTTTTTTCTTTAAAAATAAATCTCAGAAATATTCTAATATTGAACATAAAGTAGTTTGGAAAAATAATAAATGATAGCATTGGTAGAACAACCTTATAGTTGCGTACATTGTGGTAAGAGTTTTATGAAAGATAAAACTTTAGTTGCTCACATGTGCGAACGTAAGAGACGTGCTCTACAAAAAGATGAGAAACGTGTACAAACTGGATTCATGGCGTTTAATCGTTTTTGGCAGTTGACACAAAATGCTAAAAAACCCAAGTCATATGATAATTTTGCTGACAGCAGTTACTATAATGCATTTGTAAAATTTGGTAGTTTTATTAATAATGTTAATCCAATTTATCCAGACAAATTTGTTGACTATGTTATAAAAAGTGGCGTTAAATTAGACCACTGGTGTAGAGACGAACTATATGAAAAGTATCTGTTTGATATGCTTAAGGTTGAACCAGTTGAAAGTGCTGTACAAAGAAGTCTGCAAACTATGATGGAATGGGGTGATTCACATAATGCTAACTATGCACATTATTTTAACTATGTAAGTCTTAACAAAGCAGTACATGATATACTTAACGGCAAGATTAGTTTTTGGATGATACTTAATAGTGCTCCTGGAAAAACTATGATTAATAATATGAGCGACGAACAATTAGCAATGATTGCTCCAGTATTTGATGTTCCATTTTGGATGAAGAAGTTTAAACAAAGCCCTGCGGATGTCGCATTAGTACAAGAAATATGTGCGGAGGCGGGAATAAAATGAGTGAAGACAATGTTAAAAAATTTCTACAGTATCATCATATGCAGGTCATTGATGATAACAAACGTGCCCATAAAATGACACGTATGCATGTGAAATATTTTAACAACCCTGCTGACTATAACGAATTAACAGCAATGAATGCTATGAATTTTGAAACTGAAAGATTACTAACAGTAGAAATTGCAGAGAGTGAGTTAGAACGTATCGCAGATATTGAAGCAGAAGTTTTTAATAATTTACATGAGCGTGGTCATTATAGAATGTTTGAACATATGACTGAATTAAAAGAACGTGAGAAGTATATTAAGAACAAATATCCAGCAGTGAAGAAGGCTTACGAACATTATAGTCTTCTATTAAAATTAGCAGAAAGTGGGGAACTATGAAAATACCAAAAAATGGAAGCAGGTGGACTGGACAAAATGGTTATGTAGTATTTCGAGTATTACATACTGTTACAATGAATGACGGACATATTTGGGTACACTATTGTGATGATAGTAACGGTGATAAATCCTATAGTTGCTATGTTGAAAGTTTTCTAGAACGGTTTACGGAGACAGTAAATTGAAACAAAAGTTTATCGACTTGTATATGGCATGGGCTACTCGTACCGCTCAACTTAGTCATGCACGTAGATTACAAGTAGGCTCGGTGATCGTCAAGGATGACAGCGTGATCAGTTACGGCTATAATGGTATGCCCGCAGGTTGGGATAATAACTGCGAGAATAAAGAATACATGAGCGTCGATGCTGGAGGTTGGCTAAGTCCCGAAGAGATTTACGAACAGTGGCCATTTGAAGAAACAGTAGTAGTCACAGGTTTTGAGACTACTCGTCGATATAAACTAAAAACTAAACCAGAGGTATTACATGCTGAATCAAATGCTATTGCGAAATTGGCCAAAAGTACAAATAGCGGTATGGGCGCTACTATGTTCATTACCCACGCTCCATGTATGGAGTGTGCCAAACTTATATACCAAAGCGGTATTGGGCACGTTCTATATCGTAGTGCTTATCGGGATACTAGTGGCGTCGCGTTTCTCGAAAAATCGGGCGTAACGGTTGAACAAATATAATGGACATTGATATCGACTTTCCCGATAGAAGAAAAATACTTGATATAATCAAGCATATTCCCGCACGTCTAGAAGATGGAAAGAAACACAATACCGGTGTCTATTGCCACAGTATTCCCTACAATCCATTGACTGATACTGCCAGCATTGATTATAAATCTGCAGAAGAACGTGGATATTTCAAGATTGATTTCTTGAATGTCGGTGCCTACAACGGTGTCAAAGATGAACTACATCTTGTCCAACTGCTTGACACAGAACCATTGTGGGACCTACTATACGAGAAAGATGTATGTGACCAATTGTTCCACATTAATGGATATCACAATTTACTATCGGAACTAAAACCTAATAGTGTAGTAGAATTAGCCATGGTCCTGGCCATGATTAGACCCGGAAAAAAACATCTCATCCCAATATGCAAGGAACAAGGCTTCCAAGCCATCAATGATGAAATATGGACTAAAAGTGAAGATTCCTATTTCTTTAAGAAGGCTCATGCTGTTTCCTATGCTAGTGTTATTATAGTACAGTTGAATCTAATATGTGAACAACTTAGTTACGGATATTCCTAGGATTCCTAACTAATTGTATAGATTTGCGTTTGATCCTTTTTTCAGCAATCTCACTTAGATTTACTGCGGGTCCAAACATTATTTCAACATCTTTACTGTTGAATGTTTTTATGTAACTTCTAAAAAGTTGCATCTCTCTTTTTAAAAATATATTAATTGGTATTTTTCTGTTGCTTTCCCACCACCAAACTTCCCCCATTTCTAAAAAAGATTTACGATGAGTTTCATTAACTATCATGGCTAAATCATACATACTGGCGACATAGTCATCACAATTGATGACTATGCCTACATACTCTTTGTCGTTAGACTTTAAGCATGATATAAAGGGAAAATTTTCCTGAAACTGGTTACTCATTAGGGTTTAAATAAATACATTATGCAAATTTTACCAGTCTATTTATACGCAAACAAACTCGATGTAACACTAGATTTGGACGCTACAATCAGGGGAGTGAATCAGGTTATGTATCAACGAGACCTAACAATACAAAAAGGGATCCAAAATCAAATTAGGATCCAATTTAAAAATAGCGACCAAAAACGTGTGTCTGTATCAACTACACAAACAGTTATATTCACTATGTTTGATGCTATAAATCGACGTATGCTAGTAGAGAAGATACTTGATGTACTACCTGAAACTACTAGTACTAAAGGTATGGCTGTGCTTACACTTAACGAAAGCGACACACTAGATTTAGATAAATCCAGTTATACATACAGCGTGAGATTAAGAAAGGACGACGGTACTTATACTCCCGCTTATTCTAATACCTACTATGGAATAAACGGTACCCTGCATGTAGCCAATGATGTATTTCCAGTGCTAAAAGATAGTACTTCAATTACCAGTTTCCTTCCTACATTTAACAGTAGTACCGGCCTATACGAATATAAAAGTGGTAACATATATGCTAGTCCAGAATTCAATAGCAATCCGGCATTACATACTGTTGCACTCTATATGACAGCATATAAAGGATCAGTACTCATACAGGGAACACTGGACAGTACTCCAAATGATGACCGTAGTTATTATACTATTGAAAATAGAGCATATACCGGTTTTACCGGAATTGACCATGTGAACTTCAATGGGGTGTTTAGTTATATCCGAATTATATACATCCCTGCTAAAGGACCTATTGACCCAAATAACAATAATCCTAGTTTCTTCGGATCATTTGACAAGGTACTGTATAGAAGTTAAACTAGTGAATGACTGAAATTCAGGCAGCACTACAGGCTCTACTACCACCTAATAGAAAACTTACATCCGGAGGTTGGGTAAGTTTTAATGCAGTCTGCTGTCATAATAGAGGCGATCGCCCAGATACCAAAAAACGTGGCGGCGTTCTATTCACCGACGAAGGATTTACTTATCATTGTTTCAACTGTGGATTCAAAGCAGGGTGGAGTCCGGGCAAACTACTCAGTGCCAATACTAAATCATTATTCAAATGGTGTGGTATGGGCGACTCTGATATAAACCGATTGGGTTTGATAACACTGAAGTTTAAAGAAGATCAACCCCAAACTAAAAAGGCATTAAATTTTGTACTAGAGGAACGACCATTGCCAGAAGGTGCCATGCTACTCAAAGAGTGGGCACTAGCAGTTTGGAAGCCCGGCGCTGACGAAGACATGGTTCGAGTGTTCGAATACCTGGTGAGCAGGGGAATGGATCTAGATTGGTATGATTGGATGTGGACTCCTACTCCTGGGTACAAAGACAGATTACTCATACCATTTTACCACGATGGCAAGGTAGTTGGCTATACTGGTCGTAAGATAACAGAAGGCAAACCTAAATATCTTACTGATAGCCAAAACGGATATGTGTTTAACCTAGATAGACAGACCTATGATAGATCTTATGTTATAGTAGTAGAAGGACAATTTGATGCCATCGCTATCGACGGCATCGGAATAATGACTAACGACCCCAACGAAACTCAATGCGCTAGAATAAATGCTTTGGGCAAACAGGTTATTGTAGTTCCAGATAAAGATCGTCCAGGTGCTAAATTGATTAAGGCCGCTGTGAATAACGGTTGGGCTGTGAGCTTACCACCTTGGGAAGATGATATTAAAGACGTTGCCGATGCTGTGAAACGTTATGGTAGAGTTTATACACTAACCACAATATTACACTACCTCGAAACAAATAAGATAAAAATACAGTTACTACAGAAAAAATTAGAGGCCTTGACAGATGAATAAAAAAGAAAAACAACCTAAACCGAATTATACTGCTGACATGCAGAAACTGTATTTGGAAATGTTTATGTCAGATGCTGAAACTTTTGTACGTTGTCAGAACATATTCGATCCACTGAACTTTGATCAACGATTCCAAGATACAGCATCATTCATTACCAAATACGTTGATGAATATAAGATCATGCCCGAGGTGGCAATTGTTAATGCAAGTTGTAGATCTGATCTACAATCTATACAATTACCCAAAGAAAACTATGAATGGCTAATGGACGAGTTTGAAAACTTTAGTAGACATAAAGCACTTGAACGTGCGATCATTGAGAGTGCCGATCTACTGGAAGCAGGTGACTATGGACCAGTTGAGAAACTGATCAAAGACGCTATACAGATATCACTGAACAAGGATATGGGTACAGATTACTTTGAAGATCCAAGAGCACGACTTACTAAACTTAAAGACGGTAATGGACAAATATCTACAGGTTGGCCTAGCATTGATAATAAACTGTATGGTGGCTTCAACAGAGGTGAACTGAATATTTTCTGTGCAGGATCAGGCGGCGGCAAGAGTTTGTTTCTTGCAAATTTAGGCGTGAACTGGGCACAACAAGGTCTTAATGTATTGTATCTAACTTTCGAATTGGCAGAAGGATTAGTGTCAATGCGTATAGATAGCATGATGACAGGTATTGGTACTAGAGAGATATTTAAAAGTCTTGACGAGGTCGAACTTAAAGTAAAAATATTGGGCAAAAAATCTGGTAACTTGCAAATCAAATATATGCCCAGTGGTAAGAACTGTAACGATATCCGTGCGTACTTGAAAGAATATCAGGTTAAGAAAGGATGCAAACCTGATGTTATTCTAATTGACTATTTGGACTTGATGATGCCATTGAGCGTTAAGGTTAGCCCAAGTGACTTGTTTGTTAAAGACAAATACGTTAGTGAAGAAATCCGTAATCTAGCAATGGAAACACAATGTATCACGGTGACTGCTAGTCAGTTGAATCGTAGTGCTGTTGAAGAAATTGAGTTTGATCATAGCCATATTTCAGGTGGATTGAGCAAGATTATGACCGCAGACAATGTTATTGGTATCTTTACCAGCAGGGCAATGAAAGAACGTGGTCGCTATCAAATACAGTTTATGAAGACACGTAGTTCAAGCGGGGTTGGACAAAAGGTTGATTTAGAATTTAATGTTGATACGCTGCGTATTACCGATCTAGGTGAAGACAGCGATAGTAGCAGTTTTAGTCAAGGCGGTGGACAAGGTACTTCTATGATGCAGGGATTTAAACGTACTAGCACAGTTTCTACTTCAACTGAAGAACCAGTTAAATGGGATAGACCTACTCCTGCTGAAGGATGGAGTATTGATAAACCCAATCGAACACCACTTAAAGTGGTTAGCGATATCCGTAGTATGATTAGTTCACTGAATAGTGAAAAAGATTAAAACCAACTGGATATCTGCTGTTTGCCAGAATCAGTAATTATTCTATGCCATTGATCGATATCAGTGAACCCGAATACTATCTCAGGACTGGCAGGAATAAAACTCCAACTGTGGTTGATGTTCCACGGATCTTCACCTAATATTTCACCTTCTATATGACCGGGCAACCAACGGGTGAATCCCGCTACTGCCCTGAAGTATGTAGGACCCTCATCCTTACTGATGGCAGTTAATACTGATATATCACTACTGATTCCAATTTGATCCGTTATTTTATTGGTAGTTGGACTGAACCAATCTAACGTATGTATAATGTGTATACGGTTAGTGTTTTCAGGACCACCATTATATAATGCTTGGTCATTGTTAATACTTAATCCCAAATTCTTCATCACCGTGTTGAGTGTTACAGCATCTGAATAAGACTTGTTAATTTGTAAACCAATGGCGCCTGAACTATCATGATCTATGATTAATATGGAACCTCTACGCAATGTAGACTCCATTCTTTTAGGATGGGCTGCTAATAACTGCCCTTTGTAATTTTGTTCAATCATACAGATATTTAACTGATAAATAACTTGTTATGACTATACTTGACTTTAAATTGGGTTTTGAACCACACCAAGAACTGAATCCTAAATTGTGGAAAGGTAAACAACTACAACCGGATATTGAATCAGCATTGATCAAAGTGGCTAAAGACTTTAAGAAATTTATTGACGTGCCTTTTGATGTTGTGGATGTACGAGTTACTGGTGGACAGGTCAGTTATTACTATACAGAACATAGCGATTTGGATCTGCATCTTATAGCAGATTACTCATCCGTTACTTGCGATAGAGAAGCAGCAGAACTATTTGATGCTAAACGATTACTGTACAAAGCCAAATATGATGTTACCGTTCGAGGTATACCTGTGGAACTTTATGTGGAAGATCTAGATCATCCCGCTGTTAGTGCTGCTTATAGTATAATGAAAAGAACTTGGATTACATCTCCAAAAAAAGATATAGATACGTTTGATGTTGATGAAATAGAACGTATGTCACAGATCTGGTCCACTGTAATAGGCCACAGTTTAGAGTCAAATGATGTCAAAACTGCACAAAAAACTATGAATTTATTACGTAAATTCCGTCATTTAGGCCTCAAATCAGGCGGTGAATATTCCACGGCTAATCTAGTATATAAAACACTACGTAATAGCGATCTTATTAAGAATCTACAAAATTATATAGATCAAGAACATGATCGCAATTTGAGCGTGGGCTAGGTCGAGAACATTACCTCGCGAAGCGAAAGCGCAAAAAAATTATTCTAGGCTATTAAAACCCACTATAATATCTCAACTATGAGTCTACGTGTGTTCATAGCATGATCTATCCTAGACTGTAGATCCAATTGCAATTGTTCTATGGTAGCATCTAACTGTCTACCCACTCGAAAACTTAATCCACCGGCAGCACGCCACGAATCACAGTTATCCACTCGATCATCAACTAGTATATCATTGGGCTTACAATGCAGGTGCTTGTCCTCACTATAAGGTCCAAAATGCACTGCTATATCGGGAAAATACTTTTGTACCCATAAGATCTTATCATAGAAGGTCCAGGGTACATCATTGTTATGGGGTATGGCCGTTAAAAACAATAACTCCCATCCTAATCGGTCTCTATACTCTCGCGCTATATCCACTAACTCATTGGCACGGGGCATTAGGGGCAAATTTAAAAATATATGTGGATCACTACGTAATAGATCCCAATCTGCTGCATTATAACGCTGTAGAGGATCAAAACAATCATAACCGATTACATTGATGGCATTTGCTCGCCAATCGGCTACAACTCCATCCATATCTAAATATAGGGTATTACTCATGCAATTAATTATCAACCTAACTGCGGTGGTAATCGTGGAATTGATTTTAAACTGGCATTGCGCTGAGCAACATATCGACTGTAATTATCCAAGACTTGAGAACTGGCTGAGGTTTCAGTATATTCACATAATTGATCTAACACTCGCCAACTGGATCCCTGTGGCTGATATATTTCACTATACTTGATTACTAGTGGTTGAAAAAATAAACTTTCCGGATATGGCGTTGTTTTATAATTTGAGTAATCATGATCATTGACCACAGTCTTGAGCATATTCCATGATAACTTTTTGATTTCTAATTCCGTTAATTCACTTAGACTACTATACAGGTACTCTTTACCTGTGGCTTCTAAATAGTAGGTCTTTAAACGATCCAGTAATGTCTCAAGTGATTCTGGAAAATATTTGGATTTATCGGGTTCTTGAACTAATAGATCTATAGCCCACAATAGATTTTTGGTTAGATTGTTATGGGCTAACTCATTTAAAATAGTACTTCGGTCAATTTGTATTATGATGTATTTGACCATTTCATCCCACTCTGTAGGATATATGTGCCAATTGATAGTGCCTAAACTATAAAAAAGATTGTTTGATATTTGAAATTCATGAGCACTGTTATGAGTATAATCTATATACAGGTCGGGATCTACTAATAAACCATATAATATGGTTGATATGAATCTTCCGCTGGTGCCCGCTAAAAATTTTATACGGTATTGATCAGTGGGGTTACTGTTGTGCATGATACAGTTATTTATTATTCATAACTGTAATTTACACTGTCCTCATTGACGTTTAATACACTGGCACCATTGCGTAAATGAAATACACGGGCCATTTCAGTGGGAGGACTGAGCGTTACATATTTCTTTATATTGACCCTGTTGGTCTCTATATGCTTACGTGCTGCTACTATTAATCGACGACCCGCTCCGGGCACATAACTCCATATGGTGTAAAACACTGCTACAATGGGCTCATACGATGCAAACTCTAATAACTCTTCTCGACTTCTGGGCACTGAATCTCTATACAATACACATACTACAGCAGTGGGCTTACCATATTCATCACATGCTACTATGATCTCACTGATGTCACTGACACGAAACTCTGGGGCGATTTCTGGACGTACTGGATCATCCTTTATTAATGCTAATAATGGATCTGATAATGAATTGATCGTGTGTAAGGACATAATACACGTACTTATCTAAATTGGTGAAAAAATGCCGATATATAGAAGAATGACTATATACACAGTGACTTATAGATTGTATACTAATACTATGAACAATACAACTAACTCTTATATCAGTCTTACCAATAGTGCTCCGGCACATAGAGGCAATCGAATTGCAATATCAAAAGAACTGATAGTCACAGTACATAACGCTATAGTCACTAGAGATGATGGCTTGACCGAGATGATTACTTATGTGTTTTGCCCACCACACGGTACTTGGGAAGTGAGCGAAACTTACGAACAGGTGTTGGCCCTGCTTAACGCATAGACCGGCCTATATAGCAGCCCAAAAAAATTGCCGCGCAAATTTTAAGAGAGTTGGAGATCTCGGCCCCTGGTGATCTAGTCTAACTCGACTTTTTTAGGGGTAAAAAATCGCTTGCTCAAACTTGCTTGCTTGGGCTTGCGGGCAGAGACACCACCTGGTGCCCCCACCACCCCACCACCGGTCAGGTGTCTTCGAAATCGATCATTTGCTGCGGTTGAGCCAATTCTGAATCACCGTAGACATCAAAGCCTTCAGCCTCTAGTTGATCGCAAGCCTCGTAGAACAGTTGCTGGACAAGCCTAACACGCTGGGCCTGTAGGGTATCCTTCTTACGCCGCTTGCCGCTGCCCACCTTGTAGACTACAGCGTAGTGATCAGCGCAGTAACTAAGACCCTCTAGTGCTGTGCAGGTACAGCCTGTACCTGTACCTATGTATGTGCATGTAGTCATTAGTCTTCCGCCCTTGCTCGGGTTACCACTTCGATCATGTCCTTGCGCTGTTCTTCAGTCATGTCCACCCACATCTCTACAGCAGTGGCCACACCAGACTCCACACCGTCCATGTAGTGTAGCCAGTTGCTGACCAGTAGCATGGCGATCACACACCAGAACTCCCAAGAGTCTATAGGGTGACCCATAGCCACTAGGGCAAGCCCTAGTGTTAGTGCTATAGCGATTCGTTGCAGTGTATCGTTCATTAGCGTTTCATACAAGTGGTCTTCACCATTGCGATCCAGTTGTTGGGGAAGCCTTTGCGCAGGTCAGCGATCTTCAACACCATACGCAGGCTCAGTTCACGCAGACGGTCTTGATTCTGTTCTACGAACTCGATCAGTTCATCCTCTACACACTCGGGGAACTCATAGCGTTCCAGCATCTGTCCTTGCTTGACCACCTGCTTGATACGTAGGATCTTCTCACGTGCGGTATCCATTTGCAGATCAATGTAGTGGCAACGGCTTTCCAATGCATCCAAGTGATCGCGTAATTTCTTAGACCGTACGTGTTCAAACTTGATGTTGGTGATAAAGATTGCGGCACCCTTGAACTCAAAGCGGTCTGGAATGCCTTCACTACGCAGGATGCGACTGTCTGTGTTCCAGCTAATGAAACGGCGTGAACTAGAATCCAAAGCACCTTTGAGGATGTTCAGGCTCAGGTCTTCCATAAGGATTGAGTCACAGTCGTCGAACACCACCACGTTACCTTCAGCGGCAAACTCATAGAGTTTACTGTAGAGTCCAATGCTGCTCATGGCACCTTTGACCACTTCGAACTTGGGCTTCTTCTCTGCTAGGATGTTGAACAGTTCGGATTTCAGTAGTACCTTCTCTACGCCAAAGGATTTGCCCACACCTGGGGGACCTGATACGATCATAGCACGGATCTGTCCGTCTTTGACTGCCTTGGTCATCAGGTCTAGTATCTCAAAGCGTTCGCCTAGTCGGGTGTAGATCTGCTCGTCTGTTTCTTTAGCCACAGCGGCTTCGGTACGTTTGATCGCTTCGGTGTCGAACTCTAGTACTGTAGCGCCTTTGCTGGGTTTCTGTGATGCTTTAGTTGCCATAGTATGCCTTTCGTTTAAATGTGTATTATAACAGGGACCGTAGTCCCTGTCAATGTTCAATCTGCCCGACCGCCTGCGTATGCTGTGACACCCAGTCGCTCTTTCAGGATCCGAGCAGCCGCCGATGCACCCGCTTCTTTGACTGACATGCTTTGGGTACCGTGGCCACTTGGGTTCCACCATTGCAGTCCGCCACCGTAGGCTTTCTTAAAGCCTGCTTTGATCAATGCGCGGCCCAGTTTGGTTGAGCCTTTCTCGTAGACGTTAACCCAGGCAAAGCCGCAGTACCAATCTTCACCGTGTTTGGTGATGTAGTCCTGAGCGGCCTGGGCGGCGGCTTGTTGGGCTTCGCGGATAGCGGCGTTGACGATTGCTTGTTCCATTTCTAGCTCCTTTGTGTGTAAGTAAGTATTATAAGTTCAAACAGCGGCACTGTCAAGTCTAACAATGATGCCCTGTTGTGTAGCAACAACACTGTGGCCACTAGCCTCAAAGCCCAAAACAACCTCAAGGGCAAAGTTATCTTTAGCACGGGCTCCCTCTGCTTTAACTGCAATAAACTTCTTGCGGTAGTTAATGTAGAGATTCTTGTAGGAAAAGGCACTGTCTAGCAGATCTCGCACACTCAGGGCCTTGCGGATTTGTTCTTGTGTGTAGAGGCTCTTGTTGTTAGTGTTACGACGCTGAGCGTCTAAGACTGCTGCTCTTGCAAACTGTCCCGCTTGTTTAGTGTCTAGTTCTTTCATTGTGTGCTCCGTTTAGTGTATGTGTGTATTATAGCAGGGAGTTGCCTCCCTGTCAACCTTTTAGTTGTTGTTTATTGTGTACAATGCATTATCTAAATATTCTGAGATAATTTGCTTTTTGTAAGTGTTTACAATAGTTTCTTGCAGTGTTTCGCAAGCGCACAGCAAATTAGTATCGCTGTCGTCTTCTTCTAGTACATAATGTATAACTTGCAGCATTGTTTTACCCGTACGCACTGCTTCTGCAAATACAATTGCCTCGCAATTTTTAACGTCGTTATTAACTGCATGGAATGCATTGTTGGCAATTTGTGTTACTTTTAGCATAGTGTTTCCTTTTAGTGTTTAAGTGTGTATTATAACGCTAAAGGGCTCCGCTGTCAACCTGTGTTGCAAAGCCCTTTCACTTTACTCTACTATTTGTTATAACTTGCGTTAATGCGTAAGTATGTATATCCGCCTTCTCGTGCTATTGCGTTATATGTGCTTTGCGTAACTTTAATTCTATTAGTAAAGCCTACCAATGTAAATATGCCTTGTATTTCCTTTAGTGCTGCTGTGTCTAATGCACGTAACTGCCACGTTAGCAGTCGTGTATTGTTTACACCTTTGTCTGTATATTTTGCGCTAGTTCCTACAATGCTGTTTACAATTTTGCGTATTGTTTTTGTGTTTGCTAGTGTTTGCATATAAGTTCCTTTAGTGTTTAAGTGTGTATTATAGCAGTTTAGTCTGCTGTTGTCAAGTCTTTTTGTGTAAAGTTAAACAACTCGTTGTAACAAGCAACTAACTCTTCGTCTGTCATTTTGTAACAAGCACTATTAGTGTCGTATTCCAATTTAATACTATACAACATTTGCCATCTAGTTAGTCCGTTGCTTAATTTGTTATTATACATATAGTTCTCCTTATTTGCAGCAA
>Ga0209084_1000034_pt1 | contig 131194 bp, 104 predicted proteins | sample C_130820_MF_Meta_FD_187309 | JGI IMG/M metagenome (GOLD analysis project Ga0209084, IMG submission 187309) | Freshwater microbial communities from Lake Croche, Canada to study carbon cycling - C_130820_MF_MetaG (SPAdes) (version 2) | ecosystem: Environmental > Aquatic > Freshwater > Lake... | reverse complement strand
TCCCTTAATGGAAGGTTTTCTAGACAAATAAAATTATGTTACCTATTAAGATAACATAATTAAGGGAGGGGTCGCAGGGTCCGAGCCCCGCAGGGGCTCAACCTGGATCGCCCGAAGGGCGATTGAGGGAACCGTAGGTTCCCTGCTCCGTAGGTTCCCTGCTCCTAGGGTTCCCCCATAAAATTGATTTCCTAAAATGATATAATAATATTATGATATCATTTATACATCGTATTACCTAATTACCTATCAACAATGGATCTTACTCAGAATAAACTTACCAAATCAGAATGGGAAACCATTGAAGTTCCTATCTCCGATTCTGAAAAACAGATTGTACTAATGATGATTGACGGTTATAAAAACGTCAATATCAGGTTCAACGAATCAAAGTCTCTCTTCAGTCACATAAAAATGGAAAAAACAGTCGAAATCGAGTATTTCCTCTATAAAAAATACTTTGAAGATGAAGTACTCAGTATGATGAAAAAATATGGTAAGGGGTTGAATATTACCGTCCCTTCTGGTATTTCAGGAGAACTTTGTAAAGTAAAAAGTGCCGACTCTATCCGTCTCCAAAACCTCGATAATCATATCAAAATCAATCGGGGTCTTATCCTTGAATTTCTCCTACTCGATCTATGCAAAGATATGATCAAACATATCTCCAAACAAAAACAACGTTACGCCTTCTATTTATATACCCTCATTCAAATTAATAAATCCTGCATTCTACACCAAAATAAACACGTTCTATCGTTTGTTGACTCGGTCATTCAATATGGTAATTCGATCACCAAAGTCAGTGAGATCATTACCAATGCTTACGACTTTATCGAGCGAAATCCTTACCTCCTTAAATATGAAGACAAGGCATTGTTTTCCCACCAAAAAGAATTGTTCTCACTTGTACAGCAACCAGGTGAATTCCATCCCTCGCTCATTCTCTATACCGCTCCCACTGGCACTGGTAAAACATTAAGTCCAATCGGACTTTCTGGAGGCTATCGCATTATCTTTGTCTGTGTGGCGCGCCATATCGGTCTAGCACTGGCCAAAGCAGCGATTTCGGTGGAAAAAAAAGTCGCGTTTGCATTTGGTTGTGAAACCGCCTCTGACATTCGTCTCCATTATTTCTCCGCGGTGAATTTTACAAAACATCGTAAATCCGGTGGTATTTGGAAGGTCGATAATTCAGTCGGTGACAATGTCGAAATTATGATTTGCGATGTTCAGTCGTACCTTACTGCAATGTACTATATGCTCGCCTTCAATCCTGCCGAAAATATCATCACTTACTGGGACGAACCAACCATTACTATGGATTACGAAGATCATCCGCTCCATACTACCATCCGTCGTAATTGGGCCGAAAACAAAATCCCTACCGTCGTACTTTCTTGTGCCACATTGCCATCCAGTGAAGAAATTATGCCGGTATTCGACGATTTTCGCTGCAAATTCGATGGTTCACAAATACATACGATCAAATCGTTTGACTGCAGGAAATCCATTCCGATTCTGAACAAAGAGGGGTTTTGTGTTCTACCTCACTATATGCACTCAAATTATGAAGAGCTTTCTAAAAGCGTCCGTTATTGCTTAGAAAACAAAACCCTGTTACGTTATTTCGATTTACGTGAAATTGTCCGGTTCATTGAATATGTTCACGACCAAGATGGAGTAGATGATATGTATACCGTCGATTCTTACTTTAACGGGGAAATTAGTGAAATTACGATGAATCGCCTGAAAGAATATTACTTGGATCTGCTGTTGCATATTAAAAAGGACAAATGGTCCGCTATTCATAACTATTCTATTTTAAAGCGGAAATTGAAATATTCGAATGATAATTTGTCGGTCTTGAGACGCACGAACAGCGTTTCTGCGTTTACAGTTAAACCGTCTAGTAACGTCGCTAGCCGCGGCATTTTGTTGACCACTGCCGACGCATATACTTTGACGGATGGTCCGACCATTTTCCTTGCTGACGATGTCAATAAAATCGGGAATTTCTATATCCAACAGTCGAACATTGCTGACACAGTTTTCCAAAATATCCTGATGAAAATCACGAAAAACGCCGAATTTATTCAAAAAATCGAGGATTTGGAAGCCGCTATCGAATTGAAAGAGAGTAAATCCACTAGTGCGGACGATTCGAGTAAAACCGCTGCAAGAGAGAGTGGTCGACTTTCGAACGAATCCCAAAAAATGATGGACGAGATTAACAAACTACGTAAAGAAATCAAATTGGTGTCTTTAGATGCAATGTATGTTCCTAATACCCGACCTCACCAGCAGATTTGGGTACCAGATGCCGACGTAAATGACAAAAGTTTTGTTTCCAACATTGGTGAAGATGTGGCCAAAGATATTATGCAGCTCAACATCGACAATCATTTCAAGGTTTTGTTGTTGCTAGGTATCGGGCTCTTTACCGATATCAAGTGTGTTGAATACCGCGAGATTATGAAAAAGCTGGCCGACGAACAACGGCTTTTTATGATCATTGCTTCGACCGATTACATTTACGGGACCAACTATCAGTTCTGTCATGGGTTTATTGGTAAGGATTTGACGCGAATGACGCAACAGAAGACACTGCAGGCTATGGGACGGATTGGTCGTAATAATGTGCAACAGGATTATACGATTCGGTTTCGTGATGATGGTATGATCGAGCAACTTTTTAAGAAATCAGAGAACAATTTAGAAGCTAGAAATATGTGTGCATTGTTTTCATCTTAGTCTTGGCTTCGTCATCATTCGTCGATTTCACTGAGCTTCGCTCAGTTACATCTATGAATGATCTAGGTTTTTCTATGCCACTTCGCTCAAGACCGATCTTTGATCGGTCTAAGTTGGAACCGAAGGTTCCTGACGGCTCCGAAAAACCTTCAGAGTTAGTAGATCCGTATGAATAGAAAAACTATAAAAATAAATTTATGCTTGTAATTTAACTTAATATTTTTCATACTCGAACTAAAATTATGAAGTTAACCATAAAAGTAATGATGAAACGCATTGAAAAAATTATCGAATACTTGAAAGAAAAAAAACAATCTTTCCAAGCCCGCGAATATAACGAAGCGTTAAACATATCAAAGTTAAAACAGAATATTGGAAACTATAGCAGAGTTAAAGTTATCTATAATAATTTTATCCAAAAATTGTTATTATTAGAGGGGGCAAGAATTAAAGAAGAGGATTTTATAAAGTCTTTCTTTAAAAAAAAAGGCGAACCTGATGAATCTGAACCCGAAGAAGAACCCGAACCCGTACCCGTATCCGTACCTGAAATTAAATCTGATTTTATAGTGGATTTATTAGATAATATTCAAGAAAAATTGGAAGAACCACCCTTAGGTGATGGAATATTACAAACTATTGCAGCTATTAATGAAACAGGTTCTCCACGTGAGACTTCTGATTTTGAAGGGCTATTTAAAACCATAAGTAATATTGGCACAGAAGATGTTCAAGTTGAAGAACCTCTTCCACCCCCAGTTTCATCTGATTTTATTGTGGATTTATTAGATAATATTCAAGAAAAATTGGAAGAAACACCCTTAGGTGATGGAATATTACAAACTATTGCATCTATTAATGAAACAGGTTCTCCACTTGCGGCTTCTAATTTTGATGGACTTTTAAAAATAATTAGTAATGTTCAAAATGTTAATAGTGAAGAAAACGGACTAGATGGAATATTACATAGTATTGGGGATATTAAAGAAAACCCTATTACCATAACTGATGGTACGGAAAATTTATTGAATATTATTTCTGAAGTAAAGGAAGACAATAAAGTTCCTCAAGTTGAATCTGATTTTATTATTGATGTTCTCGAACAAGTAGTTGAAGAATCTTCTCTTGGAGAACCTTCTTTTACTGGAATTTTACAAACAGTTGCTGATATTCAAGAACCTACTATTCTTACTTCTGATTTGGACAGATTATTACAAACTATTGCTGATATCCGAGATGGGCCTTCATTACCCGTGCAATCTGACTTTATTGTGGATATTTTAGAAAATATTCGAGAACAATCGGCTCTACATATGGTATCTGATACGGATGGCCTTTTACAAACTATTGGACAGATTACTGAAAAAGGTGGTGAAACACCTAATTTTGATGGCCTCTTACGAACTATTGCTGATATTCGAGAACCTGTTGTTGTTTCTTCCGATTTTGATGGATTATTAACAACTATTGGTCAGGTGGAGGAACAAACAATTCCATCATCGGATTTTGATGGATTAATGAAAATTATTGGTGATGTTACTGAAAAAATTCTACCAGTGGAATCGGATTTTATTATTGATATCTTAGAGAACCTAGAAGAACAACCTGCTCTGCCTGCGGAAGCAGATATGAATGGACTCTTGAAAACTATTGGACAGATTACTGAAAAAGGTGGTGAAACACCTGATTTCGATGGAATCTTACAAACTATTGCTGATGTTCGAGAACCTATTGTTGTTTCCTCCGATTTGGACGGAATCTTGAGAACTTTTGCTGATATTGTTGAGCGACCTCCTTCGCCACCAGTACAGTCCGATTTTATTATTGATATATTAGAGAATATTCAAGAAAAATCCACTCCTACTTATGGGGTGGATGGACTATTACAGACTATTGCTACTATTCAAGAACAACCTACTCTTCCTATTACAGCTGAATTTGATGGAATCTTACAAACTATTGCTGATGTTCGAGAACCTGTTATTTCTTCCGATTTGGACGGATTATTGCGAACTATTGGACAGGTGGGAGAACAAACGGTTCCACCGTCCAATTTCGATGGAATAATGAAAATTATTGGTGATGTTACTGAAAAAATTCTACCAGTGGAATCGGATTTTATTATTGATATATTGGATCTCATCGAGGAACAACCGGCTCTGCCTGCGAAAGGACATATAGATGGAATCCTACAAACTATTGGACAGATTACTGAAAAAGGTGGTGAAACGCCTGAATTTGATGGAATCTTACAAACTATTGTTGATGTTCGAGAACCTATTGTTGTTTCTTCTGAATTGGACGGAATCTTGCAAACTATTGGTGACATTGTTGAACGACCTCCTTCACCACCTGTACATTCCGATTTTATTATTGATATTTTGGAGAATATTCGGGAACAATCCGCTCCAACTTATGGAGTAGATGGACTATTACAAACTATTGCTTCTATACGAGAACAACCTTCTCTATCAGCGGAAGTAGAATTCGATGGAATCTTACAAACTATTGCTGATGTTCGAGAACCTGTTATTGTTTCTTCTGAATTGGACGGATTATTGCGAACTATTGGTCAGGTGGAGGAACAAACAATTCCACCGTCCAATTTCGATGGAATAATGAAAATTATTGGTGATGTTACTGAAAAAATTCTACCAGTGGAATCGGATTTTATTATTGATATCTTAGAGAAACTAGAAGAACAACCGGCTCTGCCTGCGAAAGGACATATAGATGGAATCCTACAAACTATTGGACAGATTACTGAAAAAGGTGGTGAAACGCCTGAATTTGATGGAATCTTACAAACTATTGTTGATGTTCGAGAACCTATTGTTGTTTCTTCTGAATTGGACGGAATCTTGAGAACTATTGGTGATATTGTTGAGCGACCTCCTTCGCCACCAGTTGAAACTGATTTTATTGTGGATATTTTGGATCTTATTGAGGAACAACCTACTCCTGTTTCTGAGACGGATGGACTCTTACAAACTATTAGTGATATTCGAGAACCTACTCCACCTGCGGTTTCAGATATAGATGGAATCTTGCAAACTATTGCTGATATTCGAGAACCTATTGTTGTTTCCTCCGATTTGGATGGAATATTGCGAACTGTTGGTGATATAAGTGAACGATCTCCTTCGCCACCAGTTGAAACTGATTTTATTATCAATATTTTGGATCTTATCGAGGAACAACCTACTCCTATTTCTGATACAGATGGAATCCTACAAACTATTGCTGATGTTCGAGAACCTATTATTGTTTCCTCCGATTTGGACGGATTATTGCGAACTATTGCTGATATTCGAGAACCTACTATTGTTTCTTCTGAATTGGACGGATTATTGCAAACTATTGGTGACATTGTTGTGCGACCTCCTTCACCACCAGTTGAAACCGATTTTATTGTGGATATTTTGGATCTTATCCAGGAACAACCTGCTCCTGTTTCTGAGACGGATGGACTCTTACAAACTATTGGTGATATCCGAGAACCTACTCCACCTGTGGTTTCAGATATAGATGGAATCCTACAAACTATTACTGCTATTCAAGAACCTACTGTTATTCCCTCAGATATAGATGGTGTATTAAGAACAATTGCAGATATTATTGAAAGACCATCATCGCCGCCAGTTAAATCCGATTTTATTGTGGATATTTTGGATCTTATCCAGGAAAAACCTGCTCCTGTTTCTGAGACGGACGGAATCTTACAAACTATTGCAGCAATTGTCGAACCAACATATCCTCCGTCTGATCTGGACGGAGTTTTGAGAACTATTGCAGATATTCAAGAAACTTTAGTAGAAAAACCCGATTTCGATGGGATCTTAAGAACTATTGGTGATGTGCAACCGACCCCGACAATTAAAAAGATTGTAAGGCCCAATTTGTTCGAAATTATTTGCACAATTAATCGTGTTCGACCTATTGTTCGCGAAGAACCTGAGTTCGACGGAATATTAAGCGTGATTGGATCAGTAGAACCTAGTATTACAGTTGATTCAGGTATTGAAGGTATTTTAACTGTTATTGAAGAGATCCCTGAAAAGAAGAAATACTTGAATTTGTTTGAGATTATTTGTGTTATTAATCGAGTACGCCCTCTTATTTCAGAAGATCCTGGTCTTATTGGAATTTTACAAACTATTTCGGATATTTCGGATATTTCTGAACAACCTATTACGGTTTCGGCTTTCGACGGACTCTTACACGTATTGTCTAATATTTCTACTAGTAAAGAAGGTGAGAAAGTTTGCAAGGTTATCGAGTATACTAATCAAGACGGTGAGAAGGAAACATTGTACCCTTTTGCAGTTATACAAGGACATTGTTATTATTATAACAAGAACCACGACATATTGAACGAAGATTTAGAAATAGTCATCAACCGTTGATAATCCTCAAAAAGGATTATCTAAGGATGATCTAGGATTTGCTGAGCCGAAAGGCGGTGCAAATCCTTCAAGAATTATTAGCGGGTAATTATATCCTTTTATATTATAACCAATCGTAATTATAATATAAAATGACAGAACAACAAAAACCAACTTATGATACCTTAATACAAAAACCAAGTGATGGCGATATTACTCCATTTGACATAGAATTTAATGATTTTAAAGAAAAAATTCCTCAACCTGATTCAGATAATCTTTTTGGAAATAGAAATAAAATAAAACAGATTCTGGGTGATCCAAATTTTGCAAGTACAATTGATAAAGATAGTTTTAAAGTGCATAAAGTAAAACCCGGAAATGCTAAAGGTGTTTTAGGATTTAAAAATACTACAGTTGGTAATGAAACATATACTCAACTTATATTCAAACCATTCGTTAAAATTGGTGACAAAAATATTGCGCAAATAGATGATAATGAACTAACCAACCAACCATTATTAAACCTTAATGGTGATGAAGATTTGAGAATTAAAGAACGTAAAATGACATCAAATTTAATAGCCAATATTGCAGATAGCGCTTATGATAAAGGTGAACCTAATTTAAAAGCTGATAACATAGAAGATGCAAATATTCAATCCGTAACTAAAAAAGATGCATTTTACAATAAACCAGCTCTACTTGGAATTACAAACGGAAAAGGAGGTCAAGATGTCGACAGTGCACCGTCGATGAAAGAAATAAAACTCGTCGGTGGTAAAAGTAAGAGACGCCGAATTCAACGCAGAAAATCAGTTCGTCGCAGAAGAATGTCTAACCGAAAACGATAAAAATTTCATATACACCGTAAGAACAGTAGGTTCTTGTACTATAATATATTTAAAAATATATATTATGTTACAACAAGGTGGAAAAGTAATTGGGGAAGGAGGGTTCGGATGTGTCCATGAACCAGCCTTGAAATGTGAAACTAATCCCCCGAACCTATTACAAATAGAAAAACAAATTTCAAAAACTATACAAACCACAAAAGCTACAGATGAAATAAAAGAATACGAAACTATAGCTAGTATTGATCCAGAAAATCTTTTTCATTTAGGCACACCAGAAACCTGCCAAATAGATCCAAATAATCTCAATAACAAAAGAGAATTAAGAAGTTGTTATCACCTTACGCGAAACGATCCCAATTTAACCAATAATTTACGGAATTATTCCCTGATTATTATGGAAAATGGTGGTGAAAATCTCTCCGATTTCGCAAAAAGAATCAACAATAACTATGTTATACGACGAAATTTTACAGAGGGTCAACAAGTAATGACTGATTTTTGGCAAGAAGCTTACCGTTTATTTGTTGGTCTGCAAAAATTTTATAATACAGAAAATGTCCATTATGATTTAAAGGCTCAAAATGCAGTGTATAACCAATCGAATAAACGAATTAATTTCATTGATTTTGGATTAATGAAAAATAGACCCGATGTTCTCAATATTGCTAGGACATCCTACAATCCTAATTGGAATATACCGTTAGAATATAACTACATAAATGATAAAAGATACAGAGAAATCCAACATTTTGTTTTGTCCTGTCGTGGAAGAGTGCAAGAACTTAAAAATATTACCTACACTTGGGCACGTAGTCATATTAATGATCAATTGAGAAGTGTTGTTCAGGAAACTACCACATACTATAATAATTTTTTATATAGTGGTGGCAGAGATAAAGAAATCTCTTACGAATTAGCTAATACTTTTCTATACTATTTTGATCCTTATTACCCCAAAAAGGACGAATTTACGAGAAAATGTATTGATACGATTGATTCCTATGGACTAGGACTATCACTATTAACCGTATTAAAATTCACGTATTCCCTTATTGATATTCAATTCGCTACAGAACTGCGTAATCTTTTTTTAAGAATGTCTACAATGGATCTTAAAAATCGATATACGATTGATATTGCAATGAAAACCTACGGAGATATATTACGTAAATATCGTCTAGCACCAGTTGAAGTTTTAACTGTTGCCGAACGTAGAGAAGAACAACGTCTAGAAAATGAACGTAAAGAAGCCGAACTTAGAGAAAATGAACGTAAAGAAGCCGAACGTAGAGAAATTGAACGTAAAGAAGCCGAACGTAGAGAAATTGAACGTAAAGAAGCCGAAGAAAAGTACGCTAGACAACTAGAACAAGAAAAACAACGACGACTTCAACAAGAACAAGAAGAATTACGTAGAAAACAACAGGAAATAGAACGACAAGAACAAATTACCAGAGAAAAAAAGGCCCAAATAGATGCTCAAGTAAAACGTATAATAGAAGAACATAGAATTCGTCAAAAAAAGAGAGAAGCTGAAGAACGCAGGAAAGTAGAAGAACAAAAAGCTCTAGAAGAAAAGAAACAAGAAGAAATCGAAAAAGCTCAAGCCTTACGTCTTAAAAAAGAAAAAGAAGAAAGCGATATTAAAGAAGCAATAGAAAAATCCAAAAAAGAAGCAAAACAAGAAAATCAAAGAGAACTTACAGAAATATTACAAAAACATCTTAAGAAAATAGAAGCGGATAAGAAACAACAACAAGAACTATTAGAAAAACAAAAACAACTAGAAGAAGCAAGACAATTTAAAGAACAAGCACGTTTAAATAACGAATCTATTCGGATTGAAGCAGAAAAATTGCGTTTTTTGGCAGAACAAGCTAGAATAGAAGCAGAAAAATCTGAAATAGAGGCGGAGAAGACTCGTCTTATTGAAGAAAAAGTACGTTTAGAAACCGAACAAGAACGCATTATGGCCGAACAAGAACAAATAAAAAATTTAAAAAGTGAAAACGAATTAGCAAATCAATTAAAACAAAATTTGATTGAAAAAGAAAATATCGAGCGAAAATTGATGGAAAAGTTAGGTGCCCAAGATTTTGAAATACAAATGTTAAAACGACAAATGCAACAAGAGAAAACAAAAATGGAAAAAAAACAACTTGAATTAGAAAACTTACAAAACCTTCAAAAGGATGATAATAATGAAACAATTATAGGTGATTTACTTAAAGAAATAGAGAAATACAAAAAAGATCAAGAAGAAAAAGATAAAAAATTTAAACAATTAGAAACTTCTCCAGATCCCACCTTAAATTTATCAGAAAATGAAGAAGTAAAAATACTTTTTGAATCTCTTTCTGTTATTGAAGATGTTATTGATCGTAATATTGGGGAAATAAATCCTACTTTTTCTGAAGAATATGTTTCTGATTTAACTCTTCCAATTATCGAATCGGATGAAATAGATATAAGTGAAATTATACCACCTTCTGCTCCATCTGAACCTATAGTATTCGATTTTTCGAATTTTGATTTTTCCGAACTGGAGGTTGAAAAAGGTGCGATTGCTTTTTTACAAACCGACGAATGTTTTTATATTGTTCCTTCTTGCTTGAATGGACTGACTGTTTTTTACGAATCAGACTTTGAATATATTGATACCTATTTAGATCTGGATATGCGTAATGATAGATTGAGACGTGGTGTTCGTGAAAACCCTATTATTGCCCGTGAACTCGGGGAAAATTATTCTATGTTCAAGGATGAGAAAGAAGTCGAAGACATTGATATTGAAAGTAAAAGGATCTTTCAATTAGGTGGGATTCCATTATCCCCTTTGAAAGACAATATGCAGCTCTTTATGGTTGATTTGTACGAATATTTTTCGAATAATTGTAATGAAGCAGAAATTGATTATGAATACGATTGGGAAGGTGAAGAAGATTATGAAGAAATTGTTAAACCACCCATAGAAATAACTTCAGATTCGGCTGATTTTGTCATTGACTTGCTAGAAAATATTCAGGAAAGTTCTCCGTCTGAATTTGATGGGCTATTGCAAGTATTATCTGATATATTTGATAATGCTCCATTGGAAGAGGTTTATATTGCTCCACCTAAATCTAAGAAATCTGTACGATTTGATGAATCAAAATTAGAGGAAGAATTAAAAGAATTGGAAAAAATAAAGAAAGAATTAAAAGAAGAAAAAGCTAGAGAATTAGAAGCAGAAAAAGCTAGATTAGCAGCAGAAGAAAAAGCTAGATTAGACGAAGAGGAAAAAGCTAGATTGAAAGAAGCCAGAGAATTAAAAGCTAAAAAATTACAAGAAGAAGCAGAAGATGAAGAAACAATAGCTAATATTAAAAAGCATCGACTTGAGTGGCAAAATAAAGAACAAAAAGCCAGAGAATTAAAAGCTAAAAAATTACAAGAAGAAGCAGAACAAGCTAGAAAATTACAAGAACAAAAAGATAAAGAATTAGCAGAAGAACAAGCTAGAGAATTAGCAGCAATTCAATCTAAAATAGCAGAACAAAAAACTAGATTAGCAGAAGCAGTAGAACAAGCTAGAATAAAAGCAGAAGCAGCAGAAGTAGAACAAGCTAGAATAAAAGCAGAAGAAATAGAACAGGCTAGATTAGCAGCGGCAGTAGAACAAAGTAAAAAATTACAAGAAGAACAAGATAAATTAGCAGCAGAAAAAGAGAAAGAAGAATTTGCTGCTGCTCAAGCTAAAACAGCTAACATTAAAAAACATTTAGAGGAAAAAAAAGCTAAAAAGAAGGAACTAGAAGAACAAAAGAGAATTCAAGACCAGGCTACAGCAGATGCCAAATCAAAAAAAGAAGAAGCAAGATTAAAAGAAGAAGAAAGATTAGCAAAGCTAGAAAGACAAAGATTAGAAGAACAAAAGAGAATTCAAGACCAGGCTGCAGAACTAGAAATAGAAAGACAAAATAAAGAAAAAGCTGCTGCTCTAGAAAAACAACAGAAAGAAGCTACTGAATTAGCAAGAAAGAAGCAAGAAGAAGCTGATGAACTAGAAAGACAAAGACTAGAAAAAGAAAATCAAGCTGATGATGACCCTTTTGTTGAAGACGATAGTAATGAAGAATATAAACCAACTGATGCTGATGAAGAAGCTGTTAGAACATTAACGAACGTAGATCAAAAACTAGATTTTTTAAAGAAACTAAAAGAATTATACGAATCATCGATAAGTGAAATTGATGAATTTTTTACTGATAATGGTAGTAGTCTAATCGAAAAATACAAAAAATTAAAGGAACTATATGATAAAACTAATTTTAACATTAACATAATTACAAAGTTTATCGTTCCACCAACTAATGAAGAAATTATAAATCTAGGAGAATCAATCACAAATGATACGATACCACAATTCAAAACCAAATTTGAAGAATTAAAAAGAAAAAAAGAACAAATAAAATTTAATGAGAAAAAAAGATTATTAAAAGAAAAATTAGATAAATATGCCAATAGTATCGATCTAGATTTATTAGAAGAATGGAAACGAACACAACCTGATTTACTGAAAGAATACGAAGCTTTAAAAAATGATCCATATTATTTAAATTTCGAATCTAAAGAATTAATATTAAAAATAGATAAAACATTAGTGGATCAGTATGAATTTATTGATGGCATATTTAAAAAAATGAATAACGTGGTTATTTTTGAAGAATCTATTAACACCATAAAAAAAGAATACGATGATGGTGAGAATGGCTTTGCTGCCTTAATAAAAAAATACAAAAATGCTACGGCACATACTATGAATACTACAGCATTTATTCCAAATATGTTAAAAATGTTTAAAAGTTATAATAAATTTATCAAATCCAAAAAATATTATGAAGAACATAAATCTGAGTTTTCTTCCGTTTTTACTGAATTGATAAAAGAAGCTGAAATAGAAATTAAAATAGAATCTATGAAGGGTGTTATTGATAAACTTTTAAAATCCAAAAAATCTATAATAACAAAAAATATAATAGGTGATAACATAACACTTGGAAATTATATTAGAAATGATGACTCAATAATAATGGATCCGCAAGAAAAAACCGGGTTAAGTGCAATTAACACTACTATGTTTAAAGATACTAACGGCAAAAATAACTTCGGGAATAGAAATTTTGAAAGTATCAATGACAATGATCAAAAAGCCTTTTTTAAATTGGTACATTTTTTTTTAGATGATTCTGTTACACCTGGTCCTGTAGCACCTAGAAAAAAACCTGTTAAAAAGGGAGGTTTTAGTACCCAAAAAACCCATAATATTAAACGAAATATTACCCAAAAATCGAATAAGAAACGCGCTAGTCAGAGGGTATTTAGAAGACTGAAGAAAAATATTAGCAGAAAAATGCTTTCGTGAATATTTTTGAATAAAAAATAGAATTATATTATAACTTAATTCTATTTTTAAATAAATGAGTACCGTCAATAATACATTTGGACGTCAAGATCCTGACATATTAAGAGGTGTATCTTTTAAATATGTTGACCAAAAATATAAACTCTATCCACAAGTAAACATTGGTACTGGTCCATTAACATTCGAAGAAAGTCAACTCGATGATTGTAGCGACGAAAATTGTTATACTTTTGAGCCACGAATAAAACGTGGAAATGAATCTGATCTTGCCAAATTTTTTTTAAGTTTATTTTTTAGCAACAGATATACCGAAATAAAAGCTGTATTAGAATCTACAGAATCTTCTGAAAACGTTTCAGATTATCAAAAAAAAATGAGAGAAATATTTGAACTATTAAAAAATGACAAAAAATTAACTTTTATAGTTGCCTCTATCTTTTATGCTATGGAAAATCGTGAATTTTCTTATCCACAAATATGTGATTTTATTAGATATGTTATAACTAATAATAATAAAGATGCTAGTACTATTGATGATAATGCTTTGGATGAAACTGTGAAACAAATTGCAAAAATTTATACTGGAAAAGATTTATGCATTAAGTTGATTGAAGGTGAAAATACTACTATTGAAGATTATTGGCATACAGCCTTTCCTAAAATCATAGGTTTTCAAGATTATTGGCCTGCAAAGTACAGAAAAAATGCGAAAGATTTTAAGTCGAAATCCCTTGAAAAACTTAAACAACTATTAGATAATTATATTAATTATAATGTCAAAACAAAATTTGACGATTTTTTTGATAAACAACAAGTTGAAAATGATACTATTAATTTCACAAATAAGTCAGATGACTTAATTATTACTTCAGATTCAATTAAGGAATACGAATTATTAATGGTTATTATTGAAGCAAAGACGTATTTTTTTGTCCCAATCCCTTTGGTGCTATCGGCAGAGAATGATCCTGAAACATTTTTTTTAATAGATTTTGATCAATATTATGATTGTGTAAAAGATAAGTTTTCTAATGATGAAAATTGTTTTATTGCTAAAAAAGAACAAGGAAATACAGTTATAACACTAATTCAAGAATATTTACAAAGTCGTAATTCTATTAATTCAAATAATAATAAAAATTCTGTTGCAACACCAATTGAAATTTTTAAACTTGTAAATAAAAAATTGCAAGATGCTTCTCAACAACAACAACAAGAACTACCAAAATTAAGCACAGAAGAATTTTTAAAAGAAATGGATGATATTAAGGTTGAAGAACTTGAAAAATTTGAAAAAATGGAAAAAGAAAGGAATGAATTATTATTAAAAAAGAAAATTGAAGAATTAAATATTGAGGGTCTTATGAAAAATTATAAAAAATTAGCTAGTGAATCTCTCGAGAAAGCTAAAGAAACTCTCGAGAAAGCCAACCAATCTAACCCACGTGCAGCCAAAGAAATAATGAAAGGTAGATTTCAGAAAGATAAGCAAGATGCTATAGCTGCTGTTGAATCTGCTGCTGCTTCTGCTGAATCAAAAATAGATCCAACATTAGAAGATTTAATTTTTAGTGAAGATCCAGATGATACACTTGGAATAGAAGCTGCAAAAGTGCTTTTAAATGATGAAAAATACATTGATCTATTCAATAAAATGAATGATAAAAATAAAAAAAAAATATACTTACGTGCAATAGCCGATAGTTGGGAAACTATAAATAATAATTTTAAAAAATTACTTATTGATAATTTTGAATTAATTAAGGATTTTCCTGAAAGTGTTGCTAGTATTTTATCAGTTTTAAAAGAAAAAAGAATAAATGAAGGTGGACAAATAAATAATGAACTACTTTCAGATTTTGATAAGGATATAATAGATAAAATTAGAGAAGCAGGATATTATCCTGGACAAACACTTACTTTAACAACTGAAAAAATAAAAAAGAAAGTAATTAGAGATTACTTAGATGATCTAGATTTATTAGCGTTACATTTTGCTAAAAAAAATATTCAAAGAACATCAAGAACTGATACTACTCCTGCCACAAATATTGAAAATTTCTTTTATCAGTATACCAATTTTAATCTAAACAATGACATTAAAAGATATATTTATCTAAATACCGCAGATAAGGATAAGCCGTATATTGATGGAAAATTAGAAAGAGAAGGAAATATTATTAAACAATACCTTAATGATGATAATGCTAATTATTTGAAAAAGGTATTAACATTTTTAAAAGAAAATGGTGTAGAAGGAATAACGTATCCTACTGAACAATCTGTGGGAGGATCAAAAACCTACAGAAATTTTCCCCATAAAAAATCGATCCCTTTTCTCAATACCAGACGAAACTTTGATTCGGTCGATCATACTCCCCTCAAATTATACACCCATTATAACAAAAAACGGCTTACTCGTAATAAAAAACGCGCGCATAAGAAAACCCAACGCGCTCCTTAGTTTATGGAACATATATAAAACGTTACTTGAAATGTACAGTGAAAAAAGGGAGATTTTTAAGGAACCTACGGTTCCTTAATTTTATATAATTTTTCATAAAATATATAAAATTGTTTTATACTATTTGTATTATGAGTCACAACAACAGTACTCCTTTGACAGAAATACAACAAAATATCCATTATGTTATGGCAGTTATCAAAGTCCCTATGTTACGTCAATTAAACGGTTCATTTGATTCACTTTCTGACCATACTACCATATCATTTGAAATGATCGATGATCTTCCGACAAAACCCGATTATAAAGTGGATAATAACTATATTAAATTAAAATTAAACGAAATGTTTGCCGAACCACCCATTGCCTTACGCAAACCGTCGTTTACACCCTCGCATATTATTAAAAATGATGTTGTATTGGATGATGTCGATACAGGGTTGGAAGAACCCGTTCGAGAACCTGAACAAGAACCAACAATGCCTGAACCTAATCCTGAACCAATAATACTTGAACAAGAACCTGAAAAAGACAATTCGGATGAAATCGCTGCATCTAAGCTACGGCGATTTGGTGAGAATTTTTTATCCCAACATAAAAAAAAACATTCTAAGAAAGGATTAAAATCGAGACCACCAAGCCCCGATTTTAAAATAAAATCATAATTGAAAATCCTTATTGAAACTCATATTTAAAGGAGGGATCTTAAGGGAACCTTGGTTCCCTTAATTGAGATAAGGACGTTGATCTTTGCGAACAATCAATGGTTCCGGCATTACCAATGGTGTTTTATCCATAATTGACAAACTCAAAAACGGTTTAATATCGGGGTGGAATTCGGGCATAGGACTCACTAAATTGGTTAGTCCAGTTCCTCTTAAATACGACTCAATATCACAAGCATTGTAAGCCAGGTTCTCCGAGGCAATACGACCCATTAGGAGACCGTTCCCTGCAAAATGGGTCTCGGCCGGAACACTATATCCGTTCTTTTTTTCGGTTAAATAATCCATCTTGTTTTTAAATCGATCTTGTTCCATCTTGTAATCACCAGGACTGTTTTTATTGCGGGTTGATGCCATTCTATTATACATTAACAAGAAATAAAATTAGTGTAATCTCTTTACAAGTTCTCTATATGGTTCGCAACTTGTCGTAAATTTTTCAGAAAAAAATTCGACTAAACATAAATGAAACAACTGCAAATAATCGTAAGAAAACAAAATCGCAATCCCAATATTAGGGTCTTCGGAGAACATTCGTGCAGCGGCCTTGGAATACAACTCTTTAAATTCGGCATTATCTTTGGTGCAACTATAAACATAATCCATCACTTTCATTGCTGCTCCACCGTCGTACGATATTTCATCCCGGGTTACGTCATCGAGAACCTCTTGATTATGGTTCTCAATTTCTTTAATACGTTGTTCGTAGACAGTTTGGTCCATTTCGAACAGTGCACGTACGCATTGACGATATTGTTCGGTGTCATTATATTCTATGGGAGTTTCGGTACGGTAACGCATATTGTTTATGTAAAACAATATGTATTTATGTAGTTTTACGCAATTTATTTTTGCGTGATTTAGATTTGTATGATTTCTTCTTACGGGATATTTTACGTTTTTTTGTTTTACACTTTTTGGATTTTCGTTTTTTACCTCCGAGCTTTAATTCTTTAATTAATTCATTAGGAGGAGCTTTATAAAAATGTCCATCATCTGTATTGACTCTTTCTAAGGGACGCGTTAACGCATTATTATAATTATCGCAAAAATTATCTGCGTTTTCTGTCGCAATATTTTTATCATTTCCGCTTAAGCAGATTTCCTTTCTTCTATCAAAATTTTCAGTTTCATCTCTTAATATTTTCATTTCATTTGTCATTTCAGGTGATGTAAATACGTGTGTTTTAACTGGTGGTACTTCTTCTGGTGGTACTTCTTCTGGTGGTACTTTTTCTGGTACACCCAATAATCTTCTTCTCAAATTTGTTCCCAAATTTGTTCCCATTGTTCCCAAATTTGTTCCCAAATTTTTAACTTTTTTAAACATTATTTATTCCTTTATAAATTATACCTATAAATTTTTATTCGGAAGTTACAATTTCATCATCCTTAGATAATCATCGAAGATGATTATCTAGGTTTATCGTTCCGAAAACCGCCTGGCGGCTTTGTAAAACCTTCAGAAACGAAGCTTTCTAAAATAACGCGGAAGGACGGTTTCCTTGTTGGAATTTGGGGTCGGTTGACATATCACGGGTCATCATACCTCCTCGGGTCCAGCCGTTCAGTGCGGACTCTTCTACATTCTTCGCAGGATCACTCACACGATCCTTCATCTTATCATCCGTAGGATAAAGCGCATACTCTGCAAACGATTTCTCCATAATGGTCGACACACTCTTCTTATCCGCCACTGTTTCCCCCTGTTGGAGCTGGGATTCCAATGCTGGGTCACAACTGCCTCTGCCTAAATAAGGAACTGTGATGAAGGGACGGGGATACAATGCGACGTGACTACCAGGGCCCGGACGACCATTCTCTGCGTTGTATAATACACTGGATTCACTATCAACTAATCCACCAGTAAGACCTTGTCCGTTGGCTAATCCGGTAAAGGATAGAGTAGGTTGTTGTGTCGCAAATTGAACGTGGTTGTCCGAAATAACATTACTAAAATAGTTTGACAAGGTATAATTTGCAAATCGGGTGTTATACACATTCTTCTGCGATTGATCAGTAGAATCCATTCCAATACGTCCCATATTGTTAAATTGATAATCAAATATTGATGCCATCGTTTACTTCTTTTATATTATTCAATCATATTTTTTTCCGCTTTTCTCTTCCTCCATTTTCTCTGGGTTTTTCGACATTCAAATTTGTCATTACGTGTCTCCCCTTCTTTGCATTTTTTCACACATCGTCGGGTGTTAGGATTCAACTCTTTCCCCTCTGGACAAACATCTACCACTTTTTCTTTAACAACTAATCTTTTCTTTTTCGATGCAGGTTTTACCGACGCGGATCGAGGTTTCGAGTGTGGTACGGGTTCCATCATTTCCGGATCTTCTGCGATTATTTCCTTCATCTCTTTCGGTGAAATGGATTTCGCTTTTGCTGATGCGTCCGTAATCGTTTTCTCTAAAACCACCGGCATCAATGGTCCATCGACCAATATGTGATTCTTAAAGTGCTTGTTGAACCGTTTCAACACCTTGTGTTTTTCTAAAATTTCTTCGTACCTATGAATCGCCGTCTCAATACCAATTCGCTTCATCACATTGGCATTCGTCATATCTAAAAACAAATTTGCGAGACTAAGACTTAACTGAATGTCCATTTTTTTGTAAGCATTTTTCAAAACATCTAATAGTGCGAACCCTACACCGTACGAATCGAACGTATCCACACATTTATTCACCAACGTTTCGTAAGGTACGCGACCCGGTGTTATAACGTGCAGTAACGTCTCACCAAATTGCTTTAGTAGGGTAGTGGTCGCCTTTTCCAGGTTCAAAAATGAGCCTGTCTCGTTGGCTGCATAATGCAAAAAAAATCGTATTGCGTCACTTGCTTCTGTATCACCCCCCGCTTTCAAACTGCCAGCGATACTTTTAAGATGGTCGGTTTTGAATTTATCCGAATAACCAGCGTATTTATCGTAAGCTTTCTTATTTAAAAATTTACATTCTAGAGGGAAGGACCAATGATATTTAACAAATCCGTACTTCGATTTCGCAGCATCCTGAATCATCGCTTTCTTTTCTTGTATCAATCCGAAATCGATGAAATTAATACGACCAAACTTATCCGATGACCTATGGTCATCTACTAAGTTAGTAGTTGGGCTTTTCAAGCCCTGACCAGTCGTCTCGTTATAAACAATGTTTTGTGGTTTCAAATCGTGGTGGATCACTCCATGATCTAGAAATACCTTTACCCCCATCAATACGCGGTGGGCTTCCAACCAAAACCGCTCGATTTGTACTACCCGCTCTTGGGAATGGGGTCCTTGTGCCAATTTTTTGGAAAATTGTTCCAAGTTGTCCCCACCATTTTCCATAATCAACAAGGTATATTTCGACAAATTATGGACAATTTGAGAATCGGCCTCTTTCAATCTCCTACATTTTATGGCGGATCTTTGATTGTACGTATTGTTATCCACTGTACAGGATTCCGGGGTGCCTAAATAATAATCATTGTTCGGATCCGCCCGTTTTACCGCATCGTATTCTTTCAATTCTTCTTTGGCTTCTTCATCCTTCATCAACTTGGTCACTTTGTTACCACTTGGTCTCTCGGATTTTCCTTTGCAATTTAACGGGGGATTATGAACACATCCGTAAGTTCCCTCTCCTACCACCGTGGATGATTCGGCCATTTAATAGTTATATTTCCAAGATATTTTATTCTACTATTATTTTCTTAGAAAAAAGTAAAAATCGTAGGGGGTACCCTACGATTTCAAAAACGCGGAAAAACGTGTGAGAAAGTCGACCGAGGTTTTTGAAAATGGACAAAAATAAATGTCCAAAAAAATGTCCAAGACAAAAGAGTTGAATTGAGCATTTTACAAAAACTATGATTGTGACCATACTGCAGTAAAAACCGAAATAATAATAATAGGTTGGTAGCATAAGGATTTTTTGGACATTTTCATTTTGCAAGAAATTTGTTAACAAGATTTCGAACGTTTCTTACAAAAATCTTGCAATGTTCTTGCAATGTTTTTTGTAAAATAGTATTAATTCGTAAATGATGCGAAAATATTTAGGTAATATAAAATATTAACAGCATAATATATTTTTAAACAACTTCTAACAAAAAAAATGCATTTAGAAAGATTATATTAATAAGATATATAACCAAATAGAGAAATGCAAAAAGATGTAAAAAAATATGAATGTGAAAAATGTATATTCATTACGAAAAACAAATGTAACTATGACAAACATTTAATGACCATAAAGCATATAAATAAAACAACTCCTAACGAAAAAAAATCGGAAAAATTAATATGTATAATTTGTAAAAAGAAATATACTTCTAGAGCAGGGTTATGGAGTCATAATAAAAAATGTTATAAAGATTCTGTAGAAAATGAAGATAATCAAAATACAGAAGCAAGGAGAACATTTAATATAGATATGAATGCTGAACTTATTATGGAGATAATAAAAGAGAACAAAGAGTTTAAAAACTTATTAGTTGAACAGAACAAACAGGTAATTGAATTACAAAAAGAGAACAAGGATATGATTAATAAAATGGTTGAAATTACTCAGAACCAAATATCTACGGTAAGTACAATTAACAGTAACAACACGATTAATAACAATCAAAAATTCAATTTAAATTTCTTTTTAAATGAAACTTGCAAGGATGCAATGACCATCCAAGAGTTCTTAGACAGCATTCGCATTACCTTTGAAGATCTCTTGTTAATTGGAAATACCGGATTTGTGAATGGTGTTTCGGACATTCTTATCAAACAATTACGGGATATGGAAGTAAGTAAACGCCCGATCCACTGTACGGATTCCAAACGTGATACCATTTATCTGAAGGAAAATGCAGCTTGGAACAAGGATGACAAAGATAAAACTAGATTAAAACAAATCCTAGAAAAAATAGAATATAGAAATGTGGTAGCACTCCGTGATTGGTGTAACGAGAACCCAGATGCCAGAGTAAATAATACCCCGAACAATTTGTTAAAAGACAAAATCTATTTACAAACGCTGCAGGGAGATGATAAGACCCGTGATAAAATCATCAAAAACATTTCCAAAGAAGTAATGGTTGATAAAGAGTAGGGTCGGAGCAGCTTCGCTGCTCAACCTTGCCACCTTCGGTGGCTTAGGAACCTACGGACTAGCTTCGCTAATCCCTACGACCCCTCCCTTAATTATGTTATCATATTAGGTAACATAATTTATATTAGATAAAGGAGGGATCTTAAGGGAACATTGGTTCCCTTAATCATTATCAAAAGGAGGGATCATAAGGGAACCTTGGTTCCCTTAATAGTTATTATAATGCGACATATTACGTGCACAAGCAAAAGCATTCCCCTCTTTACAGGAGATCATACTACCGTAACAAAACTCGGCAAATGCACCTTGATCATTAGGAATTGTCGAACCAGGATTCGAGTAAAAAGGTTGTAAAGATTGTTCAAAGGTCAATTGTTCTCCTAAATCTGCGAATAATTTGTCAGCAATATCAGGTTGCCCAGGATTCGATTCGATAACGGATCGTTTGGCCTGCGCTAAAATTTGGTCATTGATATTTTGGTTGAAGGAAGGTGGTGCAGGACGTTTGTTTGGATTGTCTTCATAATCCGTCATCATTACGTTAGAAAAGGGGTTATGAGAATCAGGACTGTCAAACACATCAGGAGGTATGGTAATACCGTTTTGTTTGTAGAAATCAGCGGCAGGACCCTGAAAACCTTCTTTCAAGGAAGTCGCAGCCTTTTTACTAGCGGTTTTACTATTTTCCAATTCACTATAATAAAACATAAGGTAAATGGCACCCAAGGTGACTAAACTGATTAATAGTAGACGAAAACTTTTGGTAAATAGGAACCCTATAATAGTTAGAACAACAACCGTTCTAGTAATAGCGTTTAATTTTTGTGTGTAGGTCATAGTGTCAATGGGGAAAAATTCAGTTATGTATTTTGGTTCAAAGAGAACATTGGGATTTTGCGTCCAAAAAGGTACGATAGCTGTAGCTTCGTCTTTTTTATCGTTTTTTTGAATAAAATTATTGTAAGATGGATCTGTTGTAAATTTATCTGGTGCCATTCTTCCTTTAATAATAATATATATATTATACGTTTTTATTCTCCGTCGATAGCCCTTTCATGGCTATCTATGGAGAATCTAGGTTTTGTTCCACCTGCGGCTCTACATCTTCCGGCGATTTCACCGATCGAAGATCGGTTTCATCTCTGGAAGATCTAGGTTTTTCTATGCAACTTCGTTGCTCCGAAAAACCTTCAAAACCTAAAAAATCGTTAAAATATGTATTCATCTAAAAGTAAGGGAGGGATCATAAGGGAACCGTAGGTTCCCTTAAGTTAGCATCGTATTAACAAAAGACGCCAAGGTAGTACGTGTAATTTTCGATTCAAAATCGACTGTTTGTTCGTCACGAATTAGTTTGACAGTAGGGAAAGAAGAAACATCGTATTTGTTCATAGCGGCTTTCACGTCACTCGAAGGACTATCACTAGTGCAGTCAATCTCAATACATTTTATCACATAACCATTGATTTCAGTACCGTCATATTGTGTTTTAAATGCGTCCCATTCTGGCTTAGCTCGTTTGCAGTGGGGGCACCAATCCGCAAAGAAGAAATACATTGGGGTTTCGTGATTACGACGATTTTGGTTGGCTACATCTTTAAATCGGTTCTGAGTCTGGCTTTTTTGGCGATTGTACCAAAAGACACCTACTGATAAGAAAATAATAAACATAACTGTAAATATGATGTAGTAGTAGTAAGGTCGGAAATACCTGCGAATCACATCAATAATATTAGCCATTATATATTTTACAAACATATTCTTAAGCGTATTATCAACGAAAATAAATAATAAAAATAATATAATATGATTTTGGACGTAGCATTGGATGTTAGCACCCCATTATGCGAAATAATGGGGAATTATGGTAGTGATAAAGGGCATAAATTAATAACGTGTTCACCACACAATTACACACCGGTCTATTATAGTATTTTTAAGAATATGCGATACGAACCATTAAGAATATTTGAACTGGGTTTAGGAAGTAATAATATAAATATCCCATCAAATATGGGGGAGTATGGTCGTCCAGGGGCATCATTATTAGGTTGGAGAGATTTTTTTCCGAATGCTAAAATATTCGGTGCGGATATTGATGTTAATATATTATTCGAGTCAGATAAGATAAAAACATATTATTGTGATCAAACCAACAAACATATTATAAAGTATATGTGGAATGAGAAAGAATTGGAAGAGAACTTTGATATAATCATTGAGGATGGATTACATACGTTTGAAGCTAACATTTGCTTTTTTGAGAATAGCATACATAAATTGAAACCTGGGGGGTTTTATGTTATAGAGGATATTGCGTGTGAAATATTGGATATATGTAAAAATAAAATAGACGAATGGAAGAATAAATATCCAAAATTAGAATTTTATCTATTAAAAATACCGTGTTACCATAACGAATATGATAATAATTTGTTAGTTATACGAAGCAGGGGAACCTACGGTTCCCCCTGCGACCCCCTCCCTTAATTATGTCATCTTAATAGGTAACATTATTTTTTATTATGCAAAAACTCTTATAAAGGGAGGGGGTCTCAGGGGGAACCGTAGGTTCCCCTGAAAAATATAATATAATAATAAGTAACAATAATCAATGAAAAACGAAACAAGGAAGAACCGGTCGAAAAAGATAGAAACAGTATCGGTTTACTCGACAAAAGATTATGAAAGCAATGACGGGATGTTAGTAGCCGTATGGGGACCAAGTGCGTGGCATTTCCTTCATACCATAAGTTTTAATTATCCGATCCGTCCTACCGAAGAAGAAAAAAAGCATTATATGGAGTATGTATTGAGTCTTCAATATGTGTTGCCTTGTGGTAAATGCCGTAAAAATTTAGTAAAAAATTTCAAAAAATTACCTTTAACAATGGAAGAGATGGAGAACCGTAACAAGTTCTCCAAATACATTTATAATTTACACGAAACAGTAAATAAAATGTTACATAAAACATCCAATCTTTCTTATGACCAAGTAAGAGAACGTTACGAGCATTTTCGTGCAAGATGTGCTAAAAATAAGAAGACAAAGAAGCGTGTCAGGTTCTCTAATAGGGTTTCAATTTTAGGATCTAAGAATAAAAAATTAAAGAAAGAAAAAGGATGTGTTGTTCCTCTTTATGGTGAAAAATCGAAATGTGTTCTCCAAATAGTACCACAGGATACAGAATGTGAAACGTTTCAAATAGATGATAAATGTATAAAAAAAAGGATTAAAGGTTTTGAGCAATGAAATTAGAATAATGGATCCCGACAAACTTAGGATTGATAATGTGGAATATTCGGTAGAAAAAATGGCGGCGATTCATCCGGGCGGGGATTTGTTTGTAAAAGCATTTGCGGGACGGGATGCTACCATAGCATTTATGTCTTATCATCGCCGGTTATTTCCACATCATAAATATAGCGAGATTCAAGTGAATATAGCAGGTTCTCCCACGGAATACATAGAATTATGTAATTTGATAGCAAAGGTATTACCGTCCAACAAATCGTTTGCCCCGACATCATATTTCATCAAAATATTTGTATTAATTTCGCTGGCAACAGGTCTAGAATTCTATATTCATTATACCAAAAATTACATATGGTATTTAACAGGTCCATTAGGAATTCTATTCGCTTGGATAGGTTTGAATGTCCAACACGACGCGAACCACGGTGCAGTTTCACCCCATTATTATGTTAATCGAGCATTGGGTCTTATGCAAAATTGGATTGGTGGCAGTCGCATCGTATGGATTCACCAACACGTTGTTCAACATCATATTTATTGTAATGATATACATCGTGATCCAGATATGGAGGGAAATAAGATTATTAAATTGAATCCCCTAGCTGCATACGAATCCCATTTTACGTATCAATATGTTTATTTTTTGGCGGCGTTAGCATTATTCGGGTTCTCTGTAGTAAAAGATACAATAGTAAGTCTCACTAATGGCGTATATTTTACACCGATATCACCGTATCTAGACAATCATAGAAAAGTCGACAAACTATTTTCGTGTTTGTTTGTAGTAAGATGGATCATTGTTCCGATATACCAAGCACCAACCATTTCCACCATTTTGAATGTAATGGTTCTTTATATTGTTTCCGGGTATTATTTATCGTTCTTTTTCTTGTTAAGTCATAATTTCGCAGGAACGAAACATTTCGCTTCCTCGGAAGAATCATTTTTACGTCAACAGGTATTGTCATCGTCTAATGTGGGAGGACCTCTTTTATGCTGGTTTAACGGGGGGTTAAATTATCAAATAGAGCATCATTTGTTTCCACGTATTCATCACAGTCATTATCCCAAAATAGCGCCAATAGTGAGGGAATTTTGCAGAGAACGCGGTATTTCTTACACACATTTTCATAGTATATATGAAAATTTGGTATCGACATCTCGCTATTTGTATCAAATAGGTCATAATTGTAACCTAACTTCTTCAGCACCAAACTCAATAAGCCGAGCCCTTTCTTCTTGAGAACTAACAATAGAATAAGCATTGTAAATGGATATTTGCGGGGATTCGATTTTGAATTCGTAGGCGATTGGGTTCTCGACCAGATCCGCAGCCAACAACCGTTTTTCCATTATTTTATTGAAAATAGCAATGATATAATCAAAGATAGAGGATTCAGAATGGACTTTGGCTTGGTTGATACGGTCAATCGTCATTTTAATCCCCAAAATTTCGTGAGGATCGCCCCCGCGCTCAATACATTGCCTTAGAGGGTAATTCGAAATAACACCACCATCACAATAACAACAATTGTCTCTTAAAAGTGGTGAAAAAGCGACTGGTAGAGAACACGAACAGTAGACCGCATCAACTAACCGCCAATTTGGGTGAGTTTTATGAGAAAAATCGATGAGTTCGTGTTGATGAATTTCAGTAGAAAAAAAATGCAGATCGATACGGTTCAGCTCGTATAATTCCTGTAAAGTGATATCGATCGATATATCTTTACCGGCAAAAAGAGGTAAGAACGCGTTCTCAATCACTTTATTATCATAGATACCACGCTTTTGAAAAGAATCAATGATGGTATACATATTCATTTGGAATACTTGTTTCCAAGGACGTTTAATAAGAAAGTCGTCGAGAACCTGCCATTCGTAATCGAGGCATAAAATAGTGCATAAAATAGCACCGATCGAAGTACCATACATAGATTCAATGTTCTCTAGGGTCCATAACCTTTGGCAATGACATTCTTTGATAGCACCATAAAAAGAGAACCCCGCAGGTCCCCCACCAGAAATAACCAAATGTTTTATGGTTTTATTCTTTTCTTTTTCCATTAGTCTTATTAGTGATATGAGTAAGAAGACTTCATACTTTTTCTGATCAAAATATATTATTAGAATATATTTTGAAAATGGCGTGTTATTTAACTATAGATGATGAAGAAGCGATGGGAAAGGTTAATATCGACGAATTATATGAAAAAAAACAGCGACGGGACCAAAAACAACTCGCCATATTCAATAAGATCTTGAACCGAATCCATAAGCGTATCAAGTTTACCTCGAACAATAAATCAAATGATAAACATATTTGGTTTACAGTTCCCGAATACATCTTTGGAGAACCTGTTTACGATCAGGGAGACTGTATTGGTTATTTAGTTAATAAATTAGAGGAAAACGGGTTTCACGTAAGATATGTACATCCGAATACACTGTTTGTATCTTGGAAAAATTGGGTTCCGTCGTATATTCGAACAGAAATCAAGAAGAAAACCGGACTTATCATTGATGAAAAGGGAAATCTAGTGGAAAAGACGGACGGCGAGGATGGTGATCCGAACAGTAAGGTGTTGAATGATAACAACAATAATTCAAATCAAAAACAGAAGAAGGAATATACACCAATCAATCAATATAAACCTACGGGAAATTTGGTGTATAATCCGGAGATGTTGGAGAACCTAGAGAAGAAGATTAAATTATCCTAATGGTTTTTCGCTTGGGTCTTTTTCCGCGTTTTTTTGTGCGATTTTTATGTTTTTTATTCTTTTTATGTTTTTTATTTTTTTTTCCACCATGTCCTAATAGAGAAACAGCGCCTAAAGCACCTGTACCAACTGCACCAAGACCTCTGAGTGCAGGACCAGCAATTCTAGCAGCTGTACCAATAGTTCTGACAGCAGGACTCACAGCTTTACCGACTGAATCAAAAACTGGACGAGCATATTTTTTAGCTTTACGAGAAGCTGCTGAAGAATAATTTTTAGCTTTACGAGAAGCTGCTGAAGAATAATTTTTAATAGAATTAGTGCGATTCGCAGCAGCATCAGCAGCGTCTGCAGCTAAATCAGCAGTAGTGTCATATACACCAGAAACAGCAGAACGAGCACGAAAAGGAAGAGTACGTAGCGTATCTAGAGTTTTACTTTTTTTAGCGGGTGCAGGTTTAGACTGAATAGTATACCCACTAGTAGGATTAAATGTAAAAAAGGTAGGTATTTCATCTTTAGAATAATAATGTTCAGTTTTCAAATAATATTTTTTACGGTTCGCTTCAAAAACAAAATAACATTCTTTATCAAACATTTTTTGTTTGAATAAATCATCGTATAATTCACCCAAACGATCTTTAATATCATTACCTTCAATAATATCACCACGACCGAGAACCTCTCTTCGCATATCAAAATCACTTAATTTTTCAATACCAAGAAACGTCAAATTTCCACTTTTTTTAATATTTGAGTAGTAATAATAATAACTAAAAACACGTATAATCCCAATTTTTGAATCAGTAAGTTTTATTATACATTCGTAAATATGATCTTTAATATGTTCAATTCCTTCATTTAAAGTAATATCTATCTTTCCAGAAGGATAAAAAAAACGAACAGTATTACTATCCGATTTATTTTTTACTATAACCCCATAATAAGTAGTAGACTTATCATCTTTACTATCAGTATTGATTGTTAATATAATTCTAACCACATCATTTATTCTAAAAACATCTTCAAGAGTATTATCAATAACAAGTTTATACTCCCCTCCCTTTAAAAAAGTATCTACTATAACGAATTCTTTTTCAGAACACCCGTTAAATGTAATATAATATCCGTTACTGAATAAGCTACGCTGGGTACGCCGTAACCCTTGAGATCCATCGGACGTACGTTTATCACAAGGGTTTTTAAAGAAAACAAACTGTTCGTAGTCCTTTTCAGGTTTTCTGGAAAAAGGATTTAAAAACTGTTTTTTTTCGGTTCCTAAAAACTGCAGCCATTTACGTTGTTTTATTTTTATATTAGGGTTTACTGGAACACATTTTCCTTTTGTTTCAGGTAATTCATAATACTCAATATAATAAAAATCATTACGTCTTAGCGTATTTGCTGCATACTCGGCAGTATCATAAATGTCCTTAATATAGCCAATGATGGTTTGGGCCTTGGCTTTTTCTCTGTCTTCCTTTTTCGGTATAGATGACTCATCACTTGCGGCTTCATATTCTTTGACCAACGGATCAAAAATGCTTTTGAAATATTCGGTAATTTTTTTGTCATCTCTAAGAGCAGAATCAATCGCGTCTATAATACCTTTCTTCATTTCATTAATTTTACTGGTAGCGTCATTATCCTTACCAAGTTCTCGACGAATGTTATTGCGAACATATGCAAATACTTCGTTAGCTTGTTTCATATATCGTTTTTTAATAAAACCATCAAATTTTGTTTTTAATTGGTCCTTAGTAAAAGTTTTAGCTTCAGTCATAGTTTTCATCATATCTGAAAATTTTTCTTGCATTTGAAAAAACACAGTTGGATCTTTAAGGATTCCTGCAATATCTAATCCATCCACACCCATAGCAGTATTAACTTCATTTTGCTTTGGATTTGGTTCTCCTCCGCCTCTTATAATTTTATTTTTTACGATATCATTAACGCTAACCTCAAATTTTTGGATACTATTGATTTTACTCTTAAGTAAACTTTTTAATTTGTCGCGTTTAAGAAGGTTACGACCATTCTGAGAGTCATCGCTTTCCGAAAAAGCTGTATCAGTTCTAGAAAATAATAATTTTTTATTATTTTTGGTGCTAAGCATAATTTCTACGACAGTTTCAATGATTAAATCAACACTATCCTTTTTTTTGATAAAAGTAGAAAATTTACCTACTATGGTGTCCATTAAACTTTTAAAACAAGCGGAGTTGTCTTTACCATCACAATCAATCGGAGAACCACCACCATTGTAACGACGTTCACCAAATGCACCACCACCAGCTCCATCACTTGCAACATCACTTACATTTTCACCATTACCATCACTTACACTTTCACCATTACCATCATCACTTACACTTTCATCAGAACTATTATCAACAATATTTTCACCATTATTTTTTGTAACAGGTAAATTAATAATTGCACAAACAATACTTCCGTCCTTTTTTTCTGCATAATCATCAATCAAGTCATCATAATATGTTTTTAATATATATTCACAACATATTCCATTCGACTCGAATACGGTTGTCAATGCATAAACAATGCCAAAAATAATTAATTGAAAATATTTGTCTTCATCAAATTCATCGAGGACCGCTTGATAAATAAGTTTATTAAATCCTGCATCCGGTAAATCGGTAATTTTTTGTTTATTTTTGGTAATGCATATGGTAGGTTTCGAAGGTTCAGCGTTATCAGACATTGTCGGTTCTTTTTCATCTTCATCACCATCACCATCTTCATCTTCATCATCTTCTTCTTGTGTAGGGGCTATGCTACTAGAAGCAGTATTTTCTCCATTAATAATTTTAATTATTATTATTTTATTCTTTTTTATTTTTAATGCATCCAATATAGTTTGAATAATTTTCCCAGTAAAATTTTCGGAAATGTTATCTTCTTTGCAAATAATTTTCCAAAGCCCCATTAAATTTTTAATTTTATGTATACGATTACAAATAGTTTTTGAAATAAATAAGGCAATTTTTTTAACAATTTTTTCGACATGACCTTCGATAAATTGTTTGTTTATAATTTTAATAGGATCAGTTATTTGATCACAACATAAAAATTCTTCATTATCATCACAACCAGTATCATCATCAGGTGGTTTAGGACCAGCTTCAGTACCATCAGCTTCACCCTCACCATCAGTACCAGCATTATTATCAGAACCAGTAACAGCACCAGCTTCAGTACCAGCAGCTTCACCCTCACCATCACCAGCAGCTTCATCATTATTCGTCGATTTCACTGATCGAATATCATTTACATCTAAGGGTGATCTAGGTTTTACGGGACCTTTGGTGCCCGTAAAACCTTCAGTAATATCTTGTTGTAGAACATCATCATTCTTTTTTTTTGCTCCAATGCTTAGTTGATCATCTACGTATTTTCTTGTTTCTTTTACTATTTCTTCTTTTGTTTCTTCACTCATTACACTATCAGTTATATTATTGTAATAAAAAAATTGAATAAAAACAACTCTTTAAATAATTATAGTATTGATATGAACAACTTAAATAATGGGGACAAAATAACGATTAAAGTTAAACGACAGCCAAATAGTTCCAAAGATGGAGTCCGAAAGGATGAACCTTGTGAAGGTTTTACACCGATTCCGGAACGAAATGCGGCTTTGAAAAACCTTCAATCCAAAACAAAGAAGAAAAAAAGTATAATGTCCGAGGCACAAAAAGCCTCATTATGGAGTATTTTCGAAAATGATAAAAAAATAGATATAGAAACCGTAACTACTTTTAGTCCAGCGGTGCCGTATGAAAAACATAGCATAAGTATGTTAAATGAACCCCTAAAAGAGATGGAATCCTGTCATTTATGCAATTCACATTTGGTGATAATGGACAATGGGTTTCCGACTTGCACTAATCCTAAATGTGGTATTATGTATAAAGATATATTGGATTATTCACCGGAATGGAGGTTTTATGGTGCGGACGATAAGAATGCGGTGGATCCTACTAGATGTGGTAATCCGATCAACCCCCTCCTAATTGAATCCTCGTTCGGTTGTAAAGTATTGTGCACGGGTAAATCGTCATACGAAATGAAAAAAATCCGTAAATGGACAGAATGGCAGTCGATGCCTCATAGAGAAAAATCATTATACGATGAGTTTCAATTCATTACGGTAATGGCTCAGAACGCAGGAATTCCCAGGATTTTCATCGATTATGCAATGACGATACATAAAGACATTTCAGAGCAGAAAATGTTTCGCGGTATGAATCGTGACGGCATAAAGGCAGCGAGTATTTATATTTCCTGTCGATTAAATGGTTGTCCAAGAACAGCACACGAAATCGCCGAGATCTTTCGTTTAGACAAAACAAGCGCGACGAATGGTTGTTCAATGGCGGTGAATATATTACAAAACATAGAGCGAAACATAGAACCCTCGCAAAAGACGGATTTATGCGCCACGTTACCGAGTTCATTCATAGACAGATATTGCAGTCGATTGAATTTTAACAAGGAAATGACAATGTTGTCGAAATTTGTAGCGAATAAAATCGAAAAAGAGAATATTATTACGGACAATATACCACACGCAATTTCGGCAGGGATTGTTTATTTTGTTGGGCAGGTTTGTCAGTCTAATAACACGAAACAAGAAGTAAAGGTAATTTCAGGGGTGAGTGAAGTGACGATCAATAAATGTTATAAGAAATTGGATGCACTACGTGAAAGTTTGATACCATCAAGTATTTTAGCCAAGTATTAAATTAAGGGAAACCTAAGTCAAGAAATTCTTCGAATTTCTAACTCCCTTTTAAGATCCCATCCTCCCACAATTTGTGTAGATAATGTATATTTTTAATGGACGAACAACAAAATTTTGAACCAGAAGTCGTAGAACCAGAAGTTGTAGAACCAGAACCTGAAGTTGTAGAACCAGAAGTTGTAGAACCAGAACCTGAAGTTGTAGAACCAGAAGTCGTAGAACCAGAAGTTGTAGAACCAGAACCTGAAGTTGTAGAACCAGAACCAGAAGTTGTAGAACCAGAACCAGAAGTTGTAGAACCAGAACCAGAAGTTGTAGAACCAGAACCAGAAGTTGTAGAACCAGAACCTGAAGTTGTAGAACCAGAACCTGAAGTTGTAGAACCAGAAGTTGTAGAACCTGAAGTTGTAGAACCAGAAGTTGTAGAACCAGAACCAGAGGTTGTAGAATCTGAACCAGAAGTCGTAGATGAAGAACCAGAACAAGAAGAAGTTGAAAATATTGTTGCTGAAGTAATGGAAATAATGATGTTCGATAATGTAATTTTTCAACCACCAATAAACCAACCGGCACCTGTAGAAGTTCAACAACCAGCGCCATTAGCTGCTGAACCAACTTTAATACCACTATTCGGTAGACGATCGGTTCGTAGAAACCCGGGAATGCGTCTTTATATGTAAATAATTATTATAATAATATAATAATTATGTCGGATGGAATAGTCATAGATATCCCTATTCCCAAGATGATTTTTATTATCCCTTACCGCGACCGTGAAAACCAAAAAAGCTTATTTATTCGACAAATGAAGTATGTTTTAGAGGATATTCCACCAAATGATTATAAAATTTATTTTTCCGAGCAATGTGACAACCGCGATTTCAACAGAGGTGCAATGAAGAATATAGGATTTTTAGCGATGAAACTAAAATACCCGAATGATTACCAAAATATAACATTTATTTTTAATGATGTAGATACGATGCCATATCAAAAGAATTTTCTAAATTATCAAACAAGCCAAAACAACGTAAAACATTTTTTCGGTTATGACTATACTTTAGGTGGTATTGTTTCGATTTTAGGAAGCGATTTTGAAAAAACATTGGGATATCCAAATTTATGGGCCTGGGGGTTTGAAGATAATATGTTTCAAAAGAGGGTAAAAGAAAGAGGAATAAATATTGATAGAGGGATTTTTTTCGTAATGGGGGGTAAAGAGATTATACAACTATCTGACGAAATTTTTAAAACCGTGAATCGCGACGAATTTGACAGATATCGAAACAATACGGATGATGGTATTCATACAATTCAATCGTTAGAATATTCGATTGATGAAGAGAACAATACAATCCGAATAACCAATTTCAATACACCTTTTGCCAATAATTCATCAAATAATACACAATTTAACATAAAAGATGGAAAAACCCCTTTTAAAAGTGCTGCACCAGTGCGCAAAGGAAGAGGAAATGCTGGAATGAAAATGGTTTTATAAGGGGAATTTTGTTCCTTGCTCCATAAGCTTGAATGTTAAACCAATCTCTTCATAATTCTCCCAGATTCCTGATACTTTAATAACAAAATTTTTTTGTTGAAGGAAATGCGTAGTTGGAGGAAACACGTCGATGGCTTCGCCATCAGAGTGTTTCCTAGATCCCTTGTCTAGGATTCCCTTTGGGAATCCGACAACGGATGGCTTCGCCAACAGAGCATTTCCTAGATCATCCTTAGATTTTTCCGTAGGAAAAATCGACGGAGGATGAAGGTTTTGCAAAGCCTTCAGCTCCGCTAAATGCGGTGGAGAATGCAATGAAGGTTTTGCCAAGGAATCCCTACGGTCAGAAGACCGAAGGTCTTCAACCTTGAGCACCGAATGTGCTCTGATGGATTCCAGGGTGGGTTCCTTCGGAGCCCCGACAAAGCCACCTACTAAGTTAGTAGTTGGGCTCAATGCGTAGCAAGAGCCCTGACTAGGCGGTGCAAAACCTTCACTAGATGGGTTATCGAAAGAGAATAGCCTACGACTATCGAAGGATGACGAAAAATCCCCGATATATTCTTTAAATATTTTCATATTTCCAGTATACAATTGTTTAGAAAATGAGTTAGAAATACGCACATTCAAATCAAAAAATGTTTTAAAATATTCTAGAATTCGAATTTCTAATCTAGCAAAATCCTGCACAATGGGAAGATTTTTAGTCGAATACGGGTTAAATCGCAGAATATATTTATTAGCTACTTTTTCAATAGATGTCCATTCGATTGGAAAACAGATAAAAATGCTGTTAACTGTAAACCATTGATTCGAATAAATAATTTTCGTAAAATTACCATCCATAATAATATTTTTTTTGGTATCTAAGAAATTAATGTTGACTAGGGAAAAATTATGTATATCAATATTCAAATTCATTTGCTAGAATAATAAATAAAATACTGTTTATTTTGTTTATTTTGTTGTATTTATTTTCCTTTATTTTTTAGAAGAGGATGATAATGTTCCTCCACCAATAAACCCAGGTGTTCCATCGTAAGTGTTACTATTTAGTGCGGGAGTAATTGCCACAGGTTCTGCAGTATAAGAGTAAATATCATCTAATTTGGTATTTGGCATACTGGTAGCATATTGGTTATCTAACACAATGATATTTCCGGTAGTAGTATCCGAAACATCGAAACCCTCATAAGAACGCATAATTTTTAGACCGTAAAAAACGACAATGAACAAACTATAAAAGAGTAAAAGCCCCCATAATATTATTTGTTTAATAAGAGAATTGGAGTAGGACTTGGGAAGAAATCTTGCCATTATAATATATATTATATATTATAATATGACTACGTTAGGATTCACCAATACTTATGTACCAATTATTGCGTGGAAAGGGAAAACCTTTAATCAAATAACATCGTCTATAAAAAAGAATCCTGGTTTAAACAATACTACAAGCAACCATAATTTGTTTTTACCCAACCCCTTAAAAATAAATCGACGTGAAATTGCTAATACCAAACTAGCAAATTCTTGCAGTAGACGAGCATCATTAAAAATCGATGAATTGAATCGTCCAGGTGGTTCCATCATAAACACAAATTTTCCATCAAATGCCAATGGTTTAGTCAACACCATCGATAATCTTTTACCAAATAATACGTGTGAAGAACCAGGGACGTGTATGGCATTTTTGTCACCATCAGTTAACGCAAAACGTCGATGTCGCAGCGGTGGTATGATACATCAAAAGTATGACGCGAAAAATCGTCCTAAATATTTTACTGGAACAAACCAATATTTGACTGCACGTAATATAAGTTTTGAAAAGAACCAATTTCAGTATCCTACTGCGGACCCGAATTACTGTGTAATTGTTAATCCTAGCAATTCACAATTTTGTCAAAATGGAGGTGTTAGTGCAAGTTCTCTTATTGCCCGAGTAAAATACAATGCTATTGAAGCAGCTGCACTTCAGACCGGAGTTCCACTAGGAAATGCCACTGCGAATGCAATGTCTTATCCGGCTAATTTAAATAACTTGTCGGGAACTTATACAGTGAAAGACAAGATCGGATATCCAAATCCTACGTATCCGGTGTACAAATCAGGAGGAATGAAAACTTGCACAGACGTTCATATATGAAGCAGGGAACCTACGGACTAGCTTCGCTAATCCCTGCGACCCCTCCCTTAGTGAAGTTTTAATTATGTTACCTAATCAGTTAATATAATTACCCCTAATAGAGGAGGGGGTTTGAGGGGTCAGAGAACCCATAGGGTTCTCAACCTTGTTGAGCGAAGCTCAACTTAGGGAACCTTTGGTTCCCCTCATTTGAATCGTGGTCCGACCACCCAACCAGATAATACATATCTTTTACCCTTTTTAAGTGGTGTAATTTCATTCAAAGTATGGGAAGGAAAGGTGGTCATATGTCCTACATCTCGTTTGATGGTGGTTGGTTCCGCATCAAAATGTAAAAGATGATCATTACCTTCATACGTCTCAGGATCACTTAATTGAACCATAAACGAAAGTTTACGAACACCTGCGCTTTCATATAAAGCATCCAAATGTTTGGGGAAAAAGTCGCCTTTTTCGTCGTAAAGTGTAAATTGCAATTCGGAAATATACTGTAGGTCGTATTCAAAAAATTTAGTATTTATTTCTATAATATGTTTGGATAATGTTTCGAAAATCCAGCGGGTATCATCGTTAATAGGAATAGAGCAAGACGTTCCATTTACCGATCGAACAATATTACCGCTATCATCTACATTAATCTCTTTTGGTAACAATTTATTACCTATTTCGATGATTTTTTCACACCCTTCTGCAGTATATGGTTGACACCACGTCCATCTCTCAACAACATCTTTTTTCAAATGCCACATTACATAATTAATGATTACGTCTTTATACCGTTTCAGGGGAACCTACGGTTCCCCCTGAGACCCCCTCCCTTTACTTGGCTAATTATCCTTGTCACTTAGGGAGGGGTCGCAGGGGAACCGTAGGTTCCCTGCTCCCTGTCTGCAAATATATTCGGCGTAGTTAATTGTTGAAGGAAATTCGTAGCTGGCTTCGCCAGTAGGACACCTTCGGAAAGAGACCCCATAGGGGTCTCTACCCTTGTGGTGTCAACCGAGAATTTGCTTTGCGAATTATTTGGCAGAGAATTTCCTAGATCCTCCCTAGATTTTTCCGTATGAAAAATCGACGGAGGATGACCAATATTGTTAGTAAAAGTAAAAAAGGGAACATTGTATTTAATGCACCAGGCAATACATTTTTGCACATTTGTCTTAATAAGGTTCTCTATCTTATCCTGACGATTCTTGTTTTTAATAAGAGAAATAGTATAATGAATGTTTTCAATTTGTTGTTGACCAAAAATCGCATTATATTCTTCTAGTCTAGTAACAAAGTGCAACGGAATAGGGATTGTTATAAATCGATGTACATATTTTTCAGGTGAAACCATCATTTTTTCAAAAGCACGATGTAAAATAGGGTAATGTGATTCGACTGAGCTAAACAAGAAGTTTTTACAGACCACATATTTTTCCGAATTGGCATAGCGGCTAGTTTGGGGTTTAATAATGTAGGTTTTTTCATAAAAAGACGATAAAATATAAAGGATATCAATACTATGTTGCATAAATGCGTCGAATATTTTTAATATAAAGCATCCGCCTTGACGTTGTAACAAAATAGCAAAAGTCATTTGGGCATAAAGGAGACGTGATATGATAATTTCCTGTTGATTAAAATCGAGGGAAAAATCAAATCCGCCGTCAGCAGTAATCAAATCCATCGAAGAACCATATTTTTCGCGACAATATTCTAGGTTCTCTATAGCCAGTATATTTCCGGTACCAGTAGCACCTTTTTCAATAAAAACATTTTTATTTTGTCGTAAAAAGTGTTCGGTTTTCTTCCAAGCGGGAATGTTAGGATCATTGTTTTCATCTAAAATTGTCATACCGACATAAAGGTCTTGAGAACATTTACGAACACCAGAAAAGGCTTCAATAAAACCACCCGGACCCTCGGCCAAATGGAAACTTCTAACAGGGCGTAACGTACGGGTTCTTATCGTGCTGTAATAGGGTGTTTGTGGAGGGGGGTCGGACAAGGGAACCTGCGGTTTCTCATCATCCGCCGATAATCCTCGAAGAGGATTATCTAAGGATGATCTAGGTTTTGAAGGAAATTCGCAGCTGGCTTCGCCAGCAGAGAATTTCCTAGATCCTCCATAGATTTTTCCGTAGGAAAAATCGACGGAGGATGAACCGCCTGTCGGCTTTTCAAAACCTTCATACGGCTTCACTAACGTTACGTCGTATGTCCCTTGCTGCGCAAATACTTCGCCCTTACGGGCTACGTCTTTGCAAAGCGAGAGACTATCTTCCGTCGTTATTTCGCAGAAAACCGAACGGAGATCGTCCGTGCGCACCACATCTAAGGAATCGTTAGAAAAACCTTCATAATAAAGGTCGAATAATTTTATAATTTCAATCATTTTAAAATAAGAACGAGAGAGGGGTTTATACTTGGAGACACATTTTTTACGTTGAGGGATTTGTGTATGAATATATTCGTAAGGATTTGTATATTTTTTGAAAATATCCCAATCTTTTTCTTGTGATTCCAGTTCTCCCTTGATTTCATAAAGATAATTTGAAAGAGAAAAAGAAATAACAGGACCAGGAACTTCATCAGTTAATATGCAGTCAATGTATTTTTGAGATAATAAATTGGATCTTGGTAATAGATAATAAGTCATAATATGTGACACTACATATTATGATATGAAAGTTTTATACCCTTATTAGATCTTTCTTTTTTTAAGAATGATTTTTTCACCGGTAAACATAGGACCCCGGACAGGTTCTGCTACGACCACTTGCATAAGTGGTTCTGCGACAGGTTTTGTCAGAACCAAACGCCGTTTTTTGACAATAGGTTCATCCAACACTTGTTCCTTGACCATTTCTTCGACTTCTTTGAGATTTTCTTCCGAATTACGGTCTTTGAATTCCTCTTCTTTTAAGAGAGTCTCCATCATTTTCTTAGCATCGACCGAGCGGACTTTCTTAAAAATGAAACAACGGTTCATAAAGGAAATGCGCTTTTCTTCCGGGCTCATAAAAACAGCGGATCGATAATTGGCTTGTTTGTTAGAATCACGTTTCACTTCGTTCTCCATTAGCGTAAAGAGTTCGGAAAACATTGGAGAACCGCTAGGAAGACCCATATGTCTAGCTTCATCCTTGGTAGCCAATACAAACCCAAAATCTTCCATTATACGAATGAAATAGGGGAAATTAACCAAGTATTCCTGGATATACTGGTTAATACTTTCTTGATAAACGTGGATAGGATATCCCAAACTCATTTCATCATCAGGAAACCCGGTTTGATCGTACTTTTTAATGATTTCATATATCTTACGACCGCCTTTCATAATAGTAACCCCATCGTCTTTTTTACTTGATTTCAACAATTTAAACACAGTTTCACCATCATAGCAAGTTCCGATAAAATGGCCACCGATTTTCGTACATTCAGACACATTTCTTAAAAATTGATAAAATGAGGTGGGATTTTTAAAGAAATAATGGAGAGCAAATTGACAGGAGGAAACATTGAACCCAAGTTCTCCAACCCCATATTGTTGATAAACACCCTTGCCTAATTCAGTAATGTCTTTCGGACCCTGCCCAAAAACAGCACGGACAATTTGTTTCTCTTTTTCGGTAGAACAAGCGACACCAGTACGAATATTAAGACCACTGTCACCTTGAACAAAGAGGGATTTGGGAACATCCGAATTCTTTTGGGCTTCTTTCAAGTAACGAACACAGGCTCCATCGCTCTGATTAATAATGTTATCTTTGGAATAATCGAGACCAAATACGAAAGATAGATGTGAATCGACCCATTTTCTTAAATCACCGGCTTTTCCGACTGCAAAATCAATAAGAGTATCCCCGCGATTAGCCACACCGACAATAAGATGTTTTTTCACATAGAGATTATGGAAATCACGGAGACTCTGGGTGTTGGTTTCCGCATTCGATTTATTATAATAAACGTCTTCGTCGGTAGTTCGTTCGGGAATACCTTCACCGCTAGAAATCATATCTTGGGTAATCGGGTGGTGAATCGAATACCAATTGTTATTGGCCACCTGATAAGCGTTACCAAAATTATTCTTTTTTGAACGTAGTTGAGCGGTTTTATCATAACGAACTCGGATAGGTATCCATCGCCAACCATTGTCATTTTCCATAACATATTTAAATTCGACAATCATATCATCTTCAAAATACTCGCCCTCTTCGGTAACCATCAAGAGATTGGATCCTTCTTCTTTTAACATAATATTGGCAAAACACGTCGTAGGATCATAAGGTTCGCTCGGAACAAAGGGAACAGGTTTATAACGTTTGTCCTCTTCTTTTTGGTCTTTTAATAAGACCACATTATCGTTCAATACGTCTTGGAAAGGATTGATAAAACCATCCTTTTTAGGGTTGAATCCAACGTGAAGAACCATAGTTTTGTATTGGAGAACTTGTTGAACACCCTGTAGATCGGTACCATCTTGATAAATATGGTGTATTTCGTCTTTACCAGTTTTATCTTTTTTCATTGTAACTAAGAAATCGATGGTATTGAATTCTGGTGGTTTCCATTTGAAGGAGTGTGACCATGTTATTTTATAAAGATCACTGGGAGGTCCACCTACTATGGTTCCACCAACGGCCAAATTCGATGGTGTGAAGATAAGACCATCGGTAGTATATTCGTAGGTTTGATCTTGAAGTTTGGACAAAATATCAGAACAGCATTCAAAGATGCTGTGACCAAACGACTTTGTCGTTAGTTGTTGAGTGGCTAAGACACTCTGACTTGGTGTTGTAGCTTGAAATTGTTTGCATTTCACCATAAAATCCGCGGAATTCTTAGGAACAATCGGTACGACTTCGCCCTTCTCCAGTGCATCGAACAAGGAAGCCGGTTTTAATAATTCGATGAATTGGCTCAGCAATGGAAGTCTGAATTTGGTGATAGGTTCTACTTTTTCCTCTTCGTCATCACCCTTTGTTTCTTCCGTTCCACCTTGAGGTATTTCAGGATAAAATGCGAATTCCCGGATACTTTTTTTATTGACATAATAAAGATCAAATGCCGCGAATAAATTGATATATTGGCCATTGCGATCGTGTTTGATATGTTCTCCATCAACCACACTATAAAACAGGGTTTTTTCGGTAGTTCGGGTACCGGTATAAATAACATTCATATTCGTATCAATTAAATAAATATTACCAATTTCAGAGACATATAATAGTCGACGTTCTCCATCGGCTTTATCAGTAACCGTATAATGTTGAAGAATACTTGGTGCGGTGGTTGTATTCGTAGGAGGAACAATGTTTTCGAGTTGGAGAGTAAACGAAGAGGGGCCGATAAAATCCGAGGGGAAGATACGGCGGGGATTTTCTTTTAGTTCCTTCATAATTTCGCGCGTGGTTTTTTTATCACCTTTTTGATTTTCGTCATCAGCTTTTAATAAATCACCGTGAACTACAGCCATATATTCCTGTAAAATATCAGCTTGTTCTTGATAGGAAATGGGGAATTTTGTGCCCTGAAGTCCGCTTAATACGATACGAATACATTTTCGTAGTGACCCCATTAATGATGCGACAGTATTAAATTCCGTACCCATACCGACTCTACTATTATCGACTTCCAACTCAATTTCGTATTTTTCGACATTGTCAAATACACCGGCATCTTGAATGCTATATTGGGGAATAGGGACGTAATTACGGGTGGTGGCAGATGATTTCACAATACTAATATCAGCAAAGACGGGGAGATCGGGATGATAAAAGCGGACACGGTTCAGAGAACGGAATATTTTTTTAGAATCGACCCATTTACTGATGATATTACGAGCAATATCGGTTTGAATGTGAAAATCCTGTTCTGTTTGATACGAAACACGGAAATTATAATCGTCCATATCTACTTTTTGTAAGAACGCTCCTGCCTTATCATTCGCGGTCATCTTCTTCGTAAACTTGATTTTATTGAACAGGGTAGATGGGAGATTAATAACACTTTGAATACTGTTGGTTCGGCAATATTCTTGGATAAGATCCGTACCGACAATTTCAGCGCGGATTTGCATTTTTGCTTTACCGGTTCTTGTATCGATGGTTTCGGGAATAATACGAAGAATTTGGAGACCATCGGCATTTTCAGGGAGAAATCCACAAGAATAGAGTTGTTTTACTACGTTATCATAGTCGATTTTAGAAAGAGGTTTGGCTAATTTATGGTTCGTTCCAAACCGGACTTCCAGTTCGTTTTGTTTGTTACCATTACGAATAATAGGATTGCTTTCTAAATACTCCTTTACCAAGTTCTCAAATGCCTGTTTTTTTTGTTTTATGGTAGCAGGACCTTTTGCATTATTTTCTATCGGTTTAGATCTTTCCATTTATTATGTTAAATATATAGTATATTATATTACCATATATTTACACCCTTTATAAAAATCAATTTTTAAGGGAACCAAGGTTCCCTTATGATCCCTCCTTTTTATAGAAGGGTTTATAGTAAATAATTATAATACCTAATGAGATAACACTTTAAAAGGAGGGGGTCTTAGGGGTAAGAGGGCCGTAGGCCCTCAACCTTGTTGAGCGAAGCTCAACTTAGGGAACCTTTGGTTCCCCCAAAGTTCATATGTTCTTGGACTAATTGGTACAATTCGACCTTTTTATATTTCTTAGTCGCATCCAAAACCCCCAGTTTTTCAGCGAATACTTCCAAATCTTCTATTTTATAATTTCCCGCTGCTTTGATCGGTTTCATATAATTACCAATACAAACCAATTTCGTTTTCATCTCTTGCACATCTTTCCAAGTCTTCTTATCAGTATTTACACTATATTTGCCGTGAATATTTTTTTTCAAAATATAATAAGAAGTTTCAGCATCGGTATTAGATATGAACTCTAACATCAATTTACCATTCGGATGTAGTAAAACAACATTGATTTTGTAATAACAACATAAGATGAGTAAACAGGGAAAACTAGTATCTTTCTGACTAGTTAACAATTCAGAATGGATTTCACCCCGTAAATTATTGGTTATTTTATAATTAGGAGTGCTTTTCAGGTATCCTTTGTTAGCGGTAAATTCACCGATTTGTTTTTTAATTTCCAATTCTTTCAGACCATAATTGCGGTCAATATTTATATATTCACCGTAACCATTGGCAATGATGTAAATACACCAAAAAAGGGTATCGTGTTGTTTGGGTGAATATTCGCCTGAGAAAGGGGTTTCTATGATTTCCATTATATTTGCAGGAGTCGGTACGGCATCGATAGGACGAAATAGATTTTCAGGTGTTATAGTTTCTGGTAATGTAAATGGAACGGGTGTTATACAGCGTTGTTCGTTCTGAAATTCTTTTTTTCTTTTAAGAAGTTCATCATCATCAGACTTATCAACTATGTATAGTAGCGAAGAATTCTCATCAGATGATTCGATCGAATTGTTAAGTTCATCTGATTTGATAGGTTCTATGTCTAAAATTCTTTTATAATTATCTTTTGTAAGCATAAATTGGTTTAAATTAAGTAGTGTTGTAAAACAACAATCATTGTTTGTGTTAAAAAACAGTTTATTTAATAATTTTGACACAAACATAATTTTATTATAATTGATATATCGCTATAAAATATTGTCGAGTTATCTTTATTTTCTTTTCATAGATACTTTATAGGGGAACCGTAGGTTCCCTCAATCGCCCCCAGCGGAGCTGTGGGCGATCCAGGTTGAGAACCCACGCAATGCGTAGCAAAGCAGAGGGTTCTCTGACCCTGATTAGGTTTCTTGCTCCGTAAAATAAATATTTTTAAACTCTTCCTTCTGGTATTCAATGGGAACCAAAGAATCTTCCTGATCTTTAATATAGTCAAGATATTTTTCTAATTGTGTGATGATATCCTCAGGTAAAAAGGAAATATTTACATAAACCCCGCTTTTATTTTCGTTTAATTTACATTCCGACTTATTCAAAATCTTTAATATCTCGATTTGATGGTGTTTATTCAATCCTTCAATCGTATTTTTAATGTTCTCCAATCTTTCCATTATATTTATTACAGTAAAAATTTTAAATAGGTTTTTAATTAATATTATAAATATATAACTACAATAATCAGTATTATTGTCTTCTGAAAACATTTGTACTTCACAAATGGTTTGATATATTATTATTAGGGGAACCTATGGTCCCCTAAGTTGAGCTTCGCTCAACAAGGTTGAGGGCCTACGGCCCTCTGACCCCTAAGACCCCCCTCCCTCAATTGTGAAATATATTTATAAACCCGTAAAAAAGGATGGGATCTTAAGGGAAACCAAGGTTTCCCTTAATTTAGTTCTCGATCACAATTAACCGGTCGAACTCCTAACAACGCTAGTCGAATAATAACTCCTACAGTGGTTACTTCTAATAAAAATGATGAAAATGGTTTTGATAAATCGAATAGTTCTTCGAATAGTTTTCGCGTTTTTCTTCCAAAATTACCTCTGGTTATCTCGGACAAAAATGATGATGATGATTTATAAATTTTATTTTGAGAAACCACTTAAAGAGTTGTCGCTTAGTACTAATACCAAGCGACGCCGGAAGCGAAGCTTCCTCAGTCGTTAGTTGTTGAGCCACTTCGTGGCTCTGATCAGAAGGTAAGTTAGTTAGGGTGTGGGATGGAATAGTTATATGGTTATATAAAATAAATGCGGTGAAAATAATATTATTGTTATCATAAACGCAGCGCTTGTATAATAGTGGTTAGTTTACCCTCCTTATAAGTGGGTAGCCCAGGTTCAATCCCTGGCTTGCGCAGTATGTTACTTAATATGGTAACATATATTAAAACATATGATAATAATTGGCTACATTGTTTTTCCGTATTGGATTTTTATGCAGTCAAATAATATTGATATTTATTTTGGTTGTCTGCGTTGTCCTAGTTGGTTAAGGAGTTCGGCTGTTAACCGAAAGATCGGAGGTTCGAATCCTCTACGTAGAGAAAATTTCATAAGTGTAAATATTGCATTTATGAAATATATTCTGTGATGGTTTCTGCTATGCAGAAAGATTAAGGCATAATATAAAAGCAGGGAAACCATTGGTTTCCCTGCTCCCTGCAAAAAAAAGAGTTTTAATTATAACTTTACAACAAAATCCTAATCTAAACCATAACTACCTCATTAATGCGAATATCTTCCTTACCCATTTCGATATTCTCTTCCACTTCATTATCTGCTTCATCGACCATTGCATCAAACTTTTTGTTCATTTCGTAAATAACCGCATCGGAAGATCCCTTTACATAACGACCCAAAAGCATCGAAAGGATATCCTGCATTTTGAACCCATTGGCTTCTAGACGAGCAGAAAGCTCGTGAATCTCGCATTCCGTATCACTGTCTTCGTACTGTTGGTCCATTTCTGTTTCATCGTCTGATTCATATTCTTCGTCTTCCTCATCGTCGGATTCAGTAGATTCGACCAAGGGACTTCGACAACAAGGACACGTTTTATTGTTCATCATTGCGGTAGCCAAACATTTGAAACAAAATTTATGTCCACACTCGGTAACACAGTTATTTTTCTTGGCATCAATGGTTTCATAACAGATACAACATTCTTCTACTACTTTTTCTTCTTCTTTCGAATCTATAGAAGATAAATCCATAAATAAGGAATCGAAAGATTCATCCACGACCAATTGGTTGTTTTCCTCTTCTGCTTCACACCAAAGGCACCCACCTGGCTCGCAATGGGCGAGCTGATTTGGTTGGTAGATAGGGAAGCAACCAGAACACAAAGATGCAGACATTTTGAATAAACGGTTGTTGGTATTGTTAGTATACTGTTAGAACTTACATTTATTTTATAATCAATTTTTTATGCTAAAATGATATGTTTTAGCATAAAAAAATATCTACAGCGTTTTGCTATATCGCTCATTCAACACTATTTCACTTAAGTGATTAGAATCTGATAACAAATACTGTGTCGTATCATACTCAGGGAAAAAGGTGTCACATTCCACATTGCATTCTATACGATTAATCAATAGCTCCTGACAATCGGGGTGTTTAAGAGCGCATTTGTACAAAATTGCACCACCAATGACAAAAATGTTCTCAATTTCGCTATTTTGATACAATTGTTCCAAAGCCGTGTCTAAAGAATCAAAAAAAAGTACATCCTTTTTTTCTACACCGAAATACGGATAAGCCGCAAAAGGATCCATAGATGTAATACAGACATTCAGGCGATTTGGCAACGGTTTGTATCCCAAGCTTTTGAAAGTATTACGCCCCATTATAACAGCATTGGTTTTGCTCTCATCGAAACGCTGAGTTGTTATGTTTTTAAAATACTTCATATCCGTAGAATTACGCCAAGGTAACTTTCCATTGAGTCCTATTCCCCCATTAGGTGATGTTGCAGCAATAATTTTAAAACCTTTATCAACTACTAAGTTCACAGTTGAACTTTTGGGCATTATATATAATATAAAATAGCGTTTATATTATACACCCTTGAACATTATAAACCGCACAAAGTGCGGTTCGTGTTCAAGGGCAACGTTACCGATAAATCAATCAAAACGCACGCTTTGCGTGCGGGTTTGAATGTTCATCGGTGTAAAAAAATCATTTTCTTTTTCGGAGCAGGGAACCGTAGGTTTCCTCAGATGAGCAAAGCTCATCAAGGTTGAGAGCCCATAGGGCTCTCTGAAGGTTTTGCAAAGCCGCCTGCGGCGGTGCAAAACCTAGATTCTCCACAGATAGCCCCTTTGGGGCTATCGGCGGAGAATGACCCTGCTTTATTCGTCATATTCTTCCAAATCATCTTCTTGATAAAGCTCATCCGAAATATGAAGTTTGGGCAGTTCATTCCCACCTCTCTGCTGACCCTCTTTTTTCTCGACCAATTGTCCTAATACACAAATATAGGGATCATTCAATTCAAATCGAACGCCTACAACTCGAACCACAATCTTGGCATTCTCTTTGACTTCACCAAAGGAGCGATCGCTAAAATGATGATCACGGGCAATAAACGCCGTAATGGGAACTGCGCCGACATTATCCACTACCTCTGCGTGCACTCCGGCCTTGGTAATGGTCTTCACATCGCATTCGATCAACATACCTTCGACAGGATGACAAATCATACATTCGAACACGGTGTCAAATTCGACGTTTGGTCCGGCAACATTGCCGCTCGAGTAACGTATGACCTTGATCGATCCGGGGCGAATAAATCCTTCGGCAATGCATTTTCCTTCGTTGCGTCTGGAGATGATTTTTTCTAAATTTTCTTTTACATTTTTACCAACCTCGACAATAGGGAGAACCACTTTCATTGTTAACATTGATTGAATGTAGACCCCATAGATTTTACGATTCTGATTGTTGGGGTTTCGACGAGCTTGTTGCATTAGGTTATACTACTATAATGATATATTTTACTATCTATATCATTATAAAAATCAATTTTTTCTTTTACGTCTACCCCTTTCTATAATGTATTTTACACTAAATAAAATACATTACTTTCTTGATTTTGTTTTCTTGCATTTTTTGAGGGTTCGTCTGCGCTTTCGTCTTGATTTGCGTGAACGCATTCTGCCCCCCCCATTATACAAATCACCTGTTTTTGGATTTATGATATTACTAATATAATGTTCTACTATAGGTTTTCCGTCAATAGTTTGATTTGCACTATTATATTTCCCTTTAATATATCTTGTTCTACTAAGACGATATTTTCCTTCAGCATCAGTTAGAAAATAAGTTTCCCCATCTATCGGGAAATCTACTACTTTCTCTTTGTAACTTAATGGAATTTCAATTATACTCATATAGTATATAAATAGAAAATAATAACATTACTTTACTAGTTTCGATAATACAGCTCTTTCTAAATCCAAAAACCATACTAATCCTTCCCGAGCCTCTTTATTATAATATCGCATCAACATCTCCAAAATTACGCACATCCCCGGTTTAATAATGAGATTTTTACCTAATTCCGTGTCTTCTGTGTTCTCCTCATTGTATTGAAAATTATCAGAAACAATCATATTTATTTTTTTCATCACATCTTTCTTTCCTTCACCTCCACATCGAGAACCTTTCTTTAATTTACTCTGTAAATCTAATGTTTTAAACACCACGTCGTTGTTACGAAATACTTGCATAAATCCGATGAGCCGGGTCATTTTTGTCGATGGAACAAACGAAGTAGGAATAGCAGCTTTTATCGCCGCAATACGATCCGTAGGTTGAGCTACGGTCCATACACTCTTGTTCTCGGAATCGCTCTGTAAATAGATCTTCAAACGATCTTCACTGCTTTCACTGATCTTATCATTTACCAATATAACCGTTTTAAACCCTCTGACTGTTACCATTTTTTTATCAAAATAATCTTTAATTTCTGCCTGGAATGGCATAGTAACAATACCTAGGTTTTGCTCATCATATAAATATTGAACTAGAACCAACCGTTCTTCCAAAGTCAATAAATCTAAAAAATGTTGGATAGTAAATAATTGAATGTCGGTATCGAGAACTTTATGATTTTCTATAATAGTATCAAAGACATATCCTAGATTCATATACCAATCCGATTCACCGGAATTAAGACGTATATTTTGCCGTTTGTTGGTTCTCCATTCCCCCACTAAATCAACCGATGCACCCAATTTTTTAACAATTGATTCGTATTGATCACGGATGGACCCAGCGTCTGTTTCGACAACCTCCTCATCCTCTATCAGTAACGGCGCTTTTTCCTTAGGTAATTCGATCTCAACATATTCGCGTTTGTGATCAATCGGCACAGTGCGTTCAAACACAGACAATGTTTCGTCGGTAATTTCGGTCGGTTGAAAGACATACAATTGGTCGCGATTGATCAAATAACCGGTGCGATTCCACCGATCAAACACAAATTCGTTTTTATTATCTACGAATCTGGACAAGGCGTAATCGATATGACTGGTAGGATATTTCTTTAAAATATTAATAGAAGCAATCAATTCGTCACGACCATAGGAAACACGTTCTCGAAATAGGTCACGAATTCGTTTCACAATTCCGCTATAATTCATCTTTAAGAAATCGTCGTTGTATGTTTCTCGTATAATTTCATCCTCGCCAATAGGAGCCGAATTAGGTGAGCAAGTAAAAGCACAATTGTCCATATAATCACAGATTTGGCCAAATGGTTTGTCGCCAATGGAGAACGGCACAAGTTCTCTACCCTTACTGGACAATTCGATTTTGATATCTTTGTTTTGGGCCATCTCGGCCAATTTCTCTACCGTTAAATTGGTCTGGCCGATGTTTAACAAGCAATCGACCGCAATTTCTTTCAATAGACGTGTTACTTTACCAATTTGCACCGCTTTCTTTTCCGCAAAACGATATACGTACAAATCGGCAGGTTCTTCGTCAACATCATCACCTTCACCATCACCCTCACCTTTTTTTGCAGGTAATGTGCCGTGTAAATAAATCTCGACATTACGTTGTTCAAATTCGAGGGGGCAATGGCTTAAATTACGTACTCCGCGACCAATAATTTGCTCGATTCTACTCATATTATACCAAGGTTCTAAAATATGGACTTGACGTATGCATTTGAAGTCGAGCCCTTCGGAACCCGCTTTCGAAATAATAATGACTTTGACTTTTTCCCCATTTTTGTTATCAAGACTGGTAGCATATTTGATGTCCGCTAGGTTCTCGGGAGAGAACGCATTATTTCCCGTAATCATTGTATATTTGGCTTGACTAAATTTTGTGGGGTCCTCTACTTGGGATCGTGGTTTCATTGTCAAAGCATCAATAGGTTCGACGGGGGCTTCTTTAAACAAGGGTTTTATGTGACTAGCAACACTAAATCGTCCGAACCCGATTTCTTCCAAAGCTAGAGCAATAGGTACAACTCCTCCTTCAATATACTGACTATAAATGAGAACAATTCCAGTGGATTTTTGGATGATTTCACATATTTTCGCGATTTTACTGCTATATTTACCGATGTTCTCGGGGCTAAAAATATGCTCAATACCGGCTTTATATTCAAAATCATAAATATTAGGTATAGTACCTTTTTCCTCTTTACGGTTCATTATACGGTAAAGACCATTTTTACCAACTATTTTTTTGATAATTTCTTCGTTCTTTTCTTGAGGATATAGAGAACCTGTTTCATCTTTAGAATTATCCAATTCTGTACTAGGATAAATAATATTAAGAGCTTGTAACGGTTGCATCAATAAAGTATAACCAAAAGACTCCATATTTTCAAAAGAGGGAAGTTCTCTAATTTCTCCAAATTTATTGGTAGTAGTAAAAGATTTATTACGTAAATGATTCATAATAAAATCATAACCCTTTTTCTGATATTCCCCCATTTGAGTAACAAAAACCGGGGTATGTTGCAACGATTCTTCAATAGGTTTTCCGTTTAATTGTTGAGCAGGGTATTTTTCTATATTCGCGATTGTGCTTTCGGGGGAGAACGTATCAGGATAAATACGTAGGGGGAAAGTATACGGGTTCTCCCCACGAACAAAGGAAATATAACCTGTTAATTTCCGCTGTAAAAGTTCTCTACCACCCTCTATTTTCTTACCATCTTTTGCAGTGCGTTCAGGTAAAAATTCACCTTCTTTATTAAACACATCAGACTCGCTGATCGTCGCTCGTTTATCGACCATATTCATCAAATTCGTTAGCCATACAATTTCTTTGTAGCTGTTATACATCGGAGTAGCAGATAACATCAATAGGCGCATATTGTTAGCATAACGAGCAACATCCATCAACAGGCTCGCAGTTTTGGCATCTTCGCGGTTATCGTCCGAAATACGAATATTATGAGCTTCGTCAATGATAATAAGACGGTTGTCAAAGTATTTGTGTATTTTCTTGATGCGTAATATTTTTTGTTGATCTAAAGAGAACTTGGCAGCTTGCGGAATTTCGGTATGACGTTTGATATAATTCGCCAATTCAGTGTAACCCATAAAGCTATAATGGCGGTTAATAATGGTGTTAATCTCGCTAATGATACGGTCTTTGGGTATGCCGGTAAGATTGGTAGGATTGATCTCACTCAAGAGGGCGTTTCCAATACAGGTATTGGATGTCCAGAGACCATTGACCAATTTCAATTTACGTTCGTCAAAGAGCTGCAATCGGTAATTCTCTTGAACATTCGGGCTAGCAACAACAATAATCGGTTGATTTAGACCGATCTGTTTCATATAAGCACGCATTTCTTCGGCGATACCAATACTGCTGCACGTTTTACCTGTTCCCAAACCCATATATAACAGCAAACAATTATAGGGTGTTTGCATAGACATAAAGTTTTTAACAAATTGTTGGTGAGGAAGAAGTTCGAAATCCGCATTACATAATTTATTGGCTTGTTCTTTGATATCATAAATGGTGCCATCGTATTGGGTATCATTGAATTCTTTACGTTTGGCAATTTTAATATTGAAATTAGGATCATTCAATTCGGGATATAAAAAGGCCCAATTTTCTTCATCTTGAATATTGCGCAGGTTCTCATTCTCTAGTTTTTCTTTGTTAAATAAAAAGGAATTATATTCTTTAGATTCTATCTTGGTCGGGGCAACTCCCAATTGATTTTGTAATTTTTCTTCTTCTTCAGAAATTTTTAGAGGTTCAGGGAGAACCGGAACGTCTTCCACCGGATTTTGTTCCTCTATAATGGGCGTTTCTATATCTATTTTGGTTTCTTCATCTAGAGAGGGCTCGGACAAAGGTTCTCTAATAACGAGTTTTGGTTTAGGTGCTACAACTGCTTCTTTTTCGGGTTCTTCGACAATTTCGGTGGGTTTAAACGTGGACAATATTCTTTGAAAAGTAGATGGCTCCCCATCCTCAACTACAGAAGCAATAGGAGCAGCAGGAAGACGTTTTTGCTCGTTCTCTAAACATAGAATCAAATGAACCAATTGTTCCTTGGTTTTAACTCCTGGTGTTGAATTGAGAACCGAGGTATCGTTGATAAGTTCCGAATGGATTTTACGGAGATTACCACCGGTTAATCCCATAAGTTCTGCTTTACGTGCATTCTCCGTCTCATTAGGTAAATAGTTTTTCGTACATTCTACCACCATTTTAGGTTTTTTAATTAGCTCAGGTACGGGTTCGACAACTCGTTTACTAAGATCCGCTGGATGAAGGCTTAATACGGCTTCTTTAATAGACTGAAGGATGTTGCCTTCGACCTGATTAACAGGATCACAATTACCTGTTTTATGATTTCTCCGTGTGCCTTTTTTACAATAATCTTTCTTTTTAGTTTCCTTTGGCATATCTGACATATAATGTAAAAAATCTTATTTACATTATACGCATAAATTTTAGGGGGAACCAAGGTTCCCCCCGACCCCCCCTCCTTTAATTATTTTATCTCGTAAGGTAACACAATTAAAGGGAGGTTTTTAAGGAACCGTAGGTTCCTTAATTGTATGATGTATGTTCGTTATGAGACGTTTTTTTTCTAAATTATAACTTCTCATCGAGTTCATACAGTCATCATAGGTTTTCCATTCCATTTTACTAACTTCAGTAGGATCAAAGGTTTTTATATCAAGAGACCTGTTGTAATCCATAAACGTAAGATAATATTTATGTTTGTAAGATTTATAATTTGACCCAGTAAATGTCTCCTCAAATGGTAACAAGTTCTGTATATTTTTCAAATAATGATAATTATACCCAGTTTCTTCGGAAAATTCCCGTAAAGCACATTCGAAATCCTTTTCTTGATAATTGCGGCGGCCTTTGGGAAATCCCCATTCGGCTTCAGTCCAAATATCATACTTGTTACTTTCATCAATCATCGTTTGTAATGTGTAAAACTCGCCTTTATTGAATATACCGTTTTGTAAAAGTTGGTATTTGTCTCTGGATATGGTTTCCTCCGATTTGTATTGACTAGAAATACTTTCATTACCCCAAACTCGTTTCCAAGCCGCTGCAAAATCCTGTGTTCGGAGAACCTCTTTTTCGTCTTGTGTCATTTGTTTTAACATATTCATAATGTATTCTTTGTTATAAATGGAATATTTACCGCGCATAAAATCGATGTAACCCAATGTATCCTTACGACGTATCATAAGAAATTCTTTTTTTCCTTCAGGATTAACACGAAAAACGATGATACCAATGCTAGTAATGGGCATTTTACAATGATGATAGTAGTGGCCTAGCTTACCACAATTATTACAATAATTTTCCGACATTAATATTTACAAAGAGATGCTATACAAATATATTCGTTTGTCTTTATATAACTACATCTTTTAACAATCTATTATGCGTTTTGAACCTGAAATATGGGGACCACATTATTGGTTCTTTTTGCATACGGTGGCAGAATCATATCCAATGCACCCCAACGACATTACCAAACGCAAATATTATGATTTAATACAAAATATGCCGCTTTTTATACCCGATGCTGAAATGGGAGGTAAATTTAGCAGGATGTTAGATAAATATCCTGTAACACCTTATTTAGATAACCGTGATTCGTTTGTCCGGTGGGTCCATTTTATACATAACAAAATGAATATGAAATTAGGGAAGATTGAATTGTCGTTGCCATTTGCGCTTGAAAAATATCGGGCAGAATATTTACCAAAACCGGTAGTGTTTGGAGAACGTATCAATATGCGCCGGCATTACATTCACGCAACCTTGATAATGGTATTTTTATTTTTGATCTATTATTACTGGAAGTAAGAGCAGGGAACCTACGGTTCCCTCAATCGCCCTTCGGGCGATCCAGGTTGAGCCCCTGCGGGGCTCGGACCCTGCGACCCCTCCCTTTAATCTGCTATAGTTTTGCAGAGAACTTATACCTTCTTCCCTCTTGATATAAATATGTGTGTATAATATGTTACAAAAATAATAAAAGGAGGGATCATAAGGGTCAGAGGACCCTATGGGTCCTCAACCTTGCCACCAAAGGTGGCTTAGGAACCATTGGTTCCCTTAAAAATATACACTAAATATAACTAGATTTAGCGTATATGCGTATCGAATTAATAATACTAATAGCAGCAGGTCTATTAATAGCCAATGTTTATACCGACGGAAAACTATTAAAAAAGTTATTCACATTCAAGAAATACTATAAAATGGCCGCGATTGCTTTCGGGGCCCTAATGATCTACATCTTATTCAAAAAAAATCCCCTAAGAGCCCAACAAATGATCTCCACAACAAACGACTATATCAAATATTTACCACTCGACAAAGGCACCTCTAGTATGATTTCTCCCATTCTCGATTTCACCACAAAACAAAATTTCGGTAATGATTCATTCAATTACCCTGTGGTTCCGATGCCGAACAATCGAGAAACTGTAGCCGAGAACCGAATTTTACAATCAGGTCAAAAAAGCTTTGCTCCAGAGTTAGGTAAAAAGGCCACAAAGCGATCAGTGAGTGAAACCAAGAAAAAATATGTAGCATCGAACCAGAATTGGAAATGCGGGGAATGCCAGAAACAATTAAACGCTTGGTTCGAGGTAGATCATAAGACAAGACTCGAATACGGAGGAAGTAACCATATTGATAATTTAGTAGCACTTTGTCGCGAATGTCACGGAAAGAAAACCACCATTGAAAACTTGTAATGATATATAAAGACACATAAGAATGGCATCAGATTCACTGAAAGCATCAAATGAATTATTAGGTAAATTGATAGGAGTATTCCCCTATTTAAGAGAAATACGTGATAAGATTTTGAGTATTGTCAACATTATACCAAATTTATTAGAAGCAACCGAAGACATAAGTAAAAAATATATCTATGATTTTACCGAAATGATATTATTAGTATTGAGTATTGTCATCATTAATCAATACAAACACGATACTATACTTGTTCCACAAACCCCGGAAGGAATCATATTTATCGTTTTCTTATGTTTAATAATACTGAATGTAATCCACGTAACTTATTTGTTTTTATTTGAGACAGAGGTACAAGGATTAGCACTATTTTTAAAACGACTTATTTATGATATACCTCTTTACACGATTGTAGGTGTATTTTCTCTTATTGTGTGGATCATCGTTAATTTATGGAGTTGGATAAATATGTTTTTCAGCAATATTTCCTATTTTTTAAATCTCATATTTGAAAAGATAAGAGAGATATTAAGTGATCCAGAAGATGCCAAGCTATTTTACAAATATGGTGGGTTGTACTCGATTATTTTCATAATCATTATCATAATGTATTATGCTGCGACAGATCCTCAAGCACTCACCAGTAAGGCATTTACCTATACAATGTCAGTAATCATCCCCCTAATCCTCATACTTACTATTGTCAATCCTTTTTCAAGAAAGCAAGGTTCCGGTGCAACTATATTCATTGCTGGTGTAATTTTTTCATTTTTTGCAGCAATCGCCTATTTTTATTCGAAAGCAAATTCTGCGTCTTATGAGTTGATGAATTATATTGTCATTGTCATTAGTATACTTTTATTACTAATTGGACTGGCCATATTTTTTTACATAATGGGTAATTATTTGAAATCGTTATCAGGTTGGTCCGGATTTTTCGTTTATTTTATATTTTATATTCCTTGTTTGTTCATCGATTTTGTCAAATATTTATTGAACGAATTTAAGATGACTGCTAACCCAATCATCATTTTATTAATTGTAGAAATTTTGTTAGGGTTGTTCTATATTTATTTACCGTGGTTAATTAAAAAATTCAATACATCCAGGAATCTCGAATTATTACCGGGCAGTGCATTTTTAGACGTGAGTCAAACCATTGGAAATTCGGAAATGAACAAAATACCGAAATTCATAGCAAAACAGAACAATTTAGATGATCAACAGATTTATAATCAGAATTATGGATTTTCAATGTGGATTTTTATGAATCCAAACACTAGTACGTATGTGGGAAACATAAATGAAACACAAATATTCAATTATGGGGATGGTAAACCCAAAGTAACTTATTATACAGATTCTACTGGGCTAGGGAAATATCGAGTGTATTTTACAAATACATCTATAAAACAACCTTATTATGAAATTTCTATGCCAATTCAAAAATGGAACAATTTAGTAATGAACTTTACATCAAGTCAAGCTGATTTATTTGTAAATGGTAAATTGGAAAAGACCTATTTATTTGATGAAAACCCACCGAACTACAGTCCAACTGATTTTGTTACTATTGGTAAAGATGGTGGTTTAGACGGAGCAATATGTAATGTAGTTTATCATCCTCAACCAATTTCTATCATAGAGATTGCAAATAATTACAATATTTTGTCTTTAAGAAATCCACCATCATTCAAGTAAGGGAACCTATGGTTCCCTTATGATCCCTCCTTATTTTATAATAGTAATATAATAGTAATATAATGAGTCCAGTGGCTATAATTTTAGGAGTTGTTATTATAATTTTAATTTACGTACTTTACAGATATTTTTCTAGCACTGCTACCACATTACAATCTTCTTTAACAGATTTAAAAGCCCAACTTCCTGTTATCACAAAGATAGGTAGTCCCACAAATACCCAGTATGCCTACGGATTATGGGTCTATGTCAACAGCTGGGACGATGGTACCAAGGTATTTATGAATCACGTAGGTGTTTTGAATGTATATTTATTACCTAGTAAACCTTCACTTTGTGTCGATGTAGCTATGACAGGGGGGTCTGTCGTATCTACTATTATTACACAAAATTTCCCTTTGCAAAAATGGGTGTATATCATTGTAAGTCTAGATAATCAATTCTTAGATGTATATTTAGACGGAAAATTAGTAAAATCAGTTAGATTAAGCGACGCTGCTGGTACTACGTTACCAATTGTCCCTGGAAATACTCCTCAGGTATGGTTAGGAAATTCAAATATTAGTAATACGTTGTTAAACGGTACTTCTGGAAAACCATCTGATGTTTCAACAAGAACAACGGTGTCTGGTTTTACACCGTTTAATGCCTATGCGACTTATTTTTATCGCTGGACAACAGCAATGGACCCAGGAACTGCTTGGCGCTATTATATGAAAGGTAATGGACAGAATTCATTAATGAACAACTTGAGTGGTTATGGTGTTAGTATGCAAATATTGCAAAACAATGTTGTAGCATCAAGTTATACACTACTCTAGCAGGGAACCGTAGGTTCCCTCAATCGCCCTTCGGGCGATCCAGGTTGAGCCCCTGCGGGGCTCGGACCCTGCGACCCCTCCCTTTACTAGAATAATATAATTATGTTACCTATTAAGTTATCATAATTGAGGAGGGGGTCTCAGGGGTCAGAGGGCCGTAGGCCCTCAACCTTGTTGAGCGAAGCTCAACTTAGGGAACCTAGGGTTCCCCTGACTTATCTCATAATATAGTAATTATAATTATATTATGAATTTTCAACAAGGTAGTCAAAATTCTCAACCTACCCAATTACCTAATTTTGTTAAAAATGCGACTGAATCTTTAGGAAATGCGGTATCAGATGTTGGAAAATCATATAATGATGTCAAATCCAATGTAAATAATTCATTAACACAATTCTCACAACAAGCGACTGCAGGTGTAGGAGCATCACAACAATTTTTAACTTCTAATACCATTATTGCTAAGTTCGCCTTTGTTATTTTAATTATCCTGCTATTTTTGTTTCTTTTAGGTTTAGGAATAAACGTTATTCAGTATTTTATGAATCCTTCCAATAATCCTTATCTTATTAAGGGTATGATTAGTGGATCTGACGGACAAATTATATCTCAGGATCCGAGTCAAAAGTCAGCTATCAGTTTGAAACGATCCAATAACCAAAAAACCGGGCTAGAATTTACTTGGTCAGTTTGGCTTTATATAAGTGATTTGGGAAATGGGTCAACAAAAAATGACGTAGCAGTTGCCCCTACCAAGTATCAACACGTATTTAGTAAAGGCAATAGCTCTTGGGGGACAAATGGTATAGCTAATGTGAACAATGCACCTGGGCTTTACATACAACCTGGTAACAATGGATTTCATATTGTAATGAATACAGTAGGAGGTCCAGACGCTATTGTAGATATTTCTAATATTCCTATTAAAAAATGGGTTCACACTGCAATTCGTGCTGAAAATACAATGTTGGATGTTTACATTAACGGTATATTAAGAGAACGTGTTGTTCTTCAATATGTACCTAAACAAAACTATAGTGATGTTATGGTTTGTCAAAATGGTGGATTTAATGGAAATCTGTCCAATCTACGCTATTACAATAAAGCATTGAATGCTATACAGCTTTCTAATATTGTTTATTGGGGGCCTAATTTGAGTGCTAGTTCAAGTACAAACACGACTAAAGGTGGATTTGATTACTTGTCATCCACTTGGTATACCGGATTACCTATTTAAGGGAACCAAGGTTCCCTTAAGATCCCTCCTTTTACAGCAACAAATAGTCTCAACGACAGAGGATGTCAATCCGACGTCGGTGAGACATACGGTGGAGATCGAAGCCGTATACCAATATTATTATATTTAAAAAAGGTGTAATATAATAATAATATGGCAAACCCCACCATTAATTTTGCTTTAAAATCCATTTGTCAACAACGCATAAAACAACTTGCATTTAATAAATCACTACCACGAAACGAGCTAGTTTCACCTTACAATGGGAAATACACAAAAGACCAACTTGATATGCGACGAAAAGCCGAAATATTAAAACATAGTAATAATGCTAGTTCCAGTAAAACGAACAATTTATCCAAATCCCAACGTTGGGCACAATTAGTTAGAGGTAATGCAGGTACCCAAACTAGTAATTTCCCTACTATAACAGTAACAACCATTGATTATTTAGGAGTATTTAATACATTTAAAGTTTCATACCCAGATTCATTAAAGACCATTACTACATCGAAATATGTCATTGACGAATACGGAAACAAACAATTGAACCAGGAAGCCCTTCAAATTGTAGGAATGTATGGGTATTATAATGTGTATATTCTACGCGGTGCACAGTCGGTTAATTGCAGCCCTAGTATCATACCTACACCAACTTCTTCTTGTGGTGTTCCAGGACCTATTACCTATTTGGTGAATGACGAAACTGTTCCGCTATACAACTTTACGAAGAATGTTAATGCATTTAGTTACGATTCTAATGTAGCTGCACCTCAAAAATGGCTGTTTAATCCCACATCGGATATTTTATTAACCAATGGAGAAAACAGCACCGTTTTAACCTTGTTGATCACTGACCAAATTGATCAAGCGTCTTATAATTTCACATTACAACTCCCTTTTTCGGTTTATGTAACAGGAACCAACATTTCGTCCTTTCTCATTTATGATCCGTCTGAAAATCCTTTGCCCACCCCCTCTTATTTCCCCAATGCATCAATCAATTTAAATTCTATTAAATTTGGTGTGAATTATAATAATACACCAGTAACTTTTAAGACATCGCCGCAAATAAGTTTATATACAAACAATACCATTCCCCTTACCAACACTAAAGGAAATTATTTGGTGAATAATTTTGTACCTCTACAATTTGATATTTCTTTCAACGAACAAATAAGTAAAGGTTCTCCACTAGGTCCATTAAGTACCAATGATTCTTATACTGCAAAAATATACACTGGAATCATAAACATTTCTAACATAGAGTTATTGACCGCACCAGGTTACGTATATGATTTTTTTTTACAAATGAATACATCTAATATACAATTTCCTCCGTCTGATACTTCTGAAGTTTTTTATTATCCGACGGCAATTCAAACTACATCTACTGGAGTAGTTGTAAATGTTTCTAATAGCCAAACAATAGAAGATAATTGTATTGTTTACCCGTTATTACCGACACCATCTTTTCAAGGAATTTATTTTACAGGTTCATAGCCATAAATCGTAATGCATATTGTGCATACTTTTCAAAATCTTTAGGATAAGACGAAAGATCAAACTCAATTTCATCACGCCAATTTTTAATCGAATAATACATAGATGACCATTTATCAATTAATTCATCGACCAATTTAACTTGAAAACTCCAGTTCATTATGATATGTGGATGAAGAAAAAAATTATCCAAAGTAAAAGCTGGATTAATAAGAAGTGCATCATTATCAATTTTGGTTTCCACAAACGTATTTAATTTATTACGTAAATATGCATCACAACAATATTGGTTAACAGGATCATCCTTAGATGTTAATGAATAATAGTCGACAATAAACTCTTTCAATCTTTTTAAAATTTGTTTATACCGATCCTTATCATATGTGTTAACACATAATCGATTGATCGAATAATAATTAGATAATATATTAAAACCACGTCCTGTCTTTACTTTATCAGGAATGTCATATATCAAGCGTGTATTTGCTATCTCACTTTTTACCCATTCCAAGTCTTCCAACAATCCATTATAAACTGGTAAATATTCTAGCATTTTTTGTCGATTTTTATAATCTGTCAGACGGTTCTCTAACCTTTCTTTTTCTTCCTTATCAAGAGTTTTATCGTTATATTCGGTTAATACATTTTCAAATACCTCAATATTATCTTCATATTCGTCAAACGTTGCCCCAATTTCCTCTCTTATAAACTGCATCGATCTTGGGGATAATATTTCGTCAGTATAATTTCCACCGCGAACATTGTCAATACCATAATACCGCATAAAATACTTCACCCAATAGTTTATTTTGAGAACATCGTCGATATCAATGATATGTAGTATTTTAATTGGTGGATTCTTATTAACAAATTTTACCATTACTCGACATTGCTGAAGCAATAACTGTTCTCTGATAGGCATAGATACTTGTAAAAATACCTTTCTATTTTCTAGTTCGATAGCATAAAGTTTGAAATCTTCCATATTATTTTTATAATAAATACCATTTATATATTTTTTTCTATTATCTATTGAATATATAACTATTCAATAGATGGAAGCTTCTGCCGAACCAATGAATAATATGGGTCAACAACCTAAATACGATAAAAACATACTCATTGGTGTTTTGATATTCTTACTTATTTTATCGTTTTTAGGAATAAATTTATTAGGTGCCGCAGGTGGGTTTGTTGAATCAATAAGTAATGCCTTTGGACCTTTTTTTAGACAAATACTATCACTTTTCGGCTATACAGCCGGCACCGCAATTGATAAAGCAACCGATGTTGTTACTGATACTGCCAAAGTTGGTATAGATTTGGCGGGTGATGCTGTAGATGATGTTGCTAAATTATTAATCGATGCTAGCAAGCAAGATGGTAACCCACCATCGCTAGATATAAAAATAAATCAAGGCGCTACTAAACTAGCTGAACCTACACCCGATAAAACGGAAAACCCAATACAAAATGCACCTGCTGCTGCTAAGAAAAGTTGGTGTTTAGTGGGTGAATATCAAGGTCGTAGAGGATGTATTGAAGTAAGCGATCAGGACAAATGCATTTCTGGACAAGTATTCCCCGAACAAAAAATGTGTTTGAACCCTAACTTGTCTCAGAACGTCAAACCTTGAAGAGTTTCCCGTAGCAAGCTACGCCAACAGAGGGTCCGAGCCCCCAAAGGGGCTCAACCTTGAAGGCCCTATGGGCCTTCTTAGGAAACCTAGATCCTCCCTAGATTTTTCCTACGGAAAAATCGACGGAGGATGAACGCGTTTTATTATAAATTTATTATTATAAAACTATAGTAAAATGGGCGTTTTCAATATTATAGAAACGTTTTTCTTCTTAAGTTTAGCCATTACATTCATTCTTATTTTGTTGTTAGTGAATCATTTTAAACAACGCCTAAGTTTGTTAGAACAAAAGTGTGATACAATGTTTGAAATCATTAATAATATCGTGCAAGAAATGAGCGGTATGAAAAAAGCAATGTTTATGTCGAATGTACCTATGCGTCCTAGTATGTACATTGTTCCACCATCTAAAAGTAATCCCGAAGTTTTTACGAATATTAGTCTTGACGATTCCACTCCTTATCAGGATACCACTGATAAAATTATTGTTTCCGATGATGAGGATGAGGATGACGATGAGGAGGAGGAAGAGGATGAGGAAGATGAAGATGAGGATGAGGATGAGGATGAGGATGAGGATGAACCTAATTATCTAGAACAAAGAATTAAAATTGTAAATGTTGATATTCAAGATAAAATGGATGTCGAAGACATTTTGTCTGACGAACAAATGGATGATGTTATTGACGGAGATTTAGAAGAATGTGGACTTGAACTTTCTGAAATTCCCGCTATAATAGTAGATAAAATAGAAATTTCATTGAATGAAAACATTTACGAAACGAATGATAAAACAAATACGGACAATCAACGTGAGATTTATAACAAAATGAATGTTCAGGAATTGAAAAAAGTGGTTATTACCAAAGGTCTTTGCAGTGACGTAAGCAAATTAAAAAAGAATGATTTATTGAAATTATTAGAGGCTGGATATAATGCATAAAATATAATCATACTATAAGAAATGTATTCCGCTAATTACGAAACTATTAGTTGTGCTTACCCAATTATTAAAGAAACTATTCCCAAGTCTTCTTTAGGTTATGGAGCAAATAATAAATATCCGGAATTTCCTCCTTTGATGACCGATGGTCGTTCAGTTATTGGATCTTGGCAACCAGAATCTACTGAAAACGCGAATTTAATTGAGTCGAATGGTATTAAAACAAACTGGCAATATCGCCAATTTTTAATGAAAAACGCACAACAAATTCAGGAGTATAATTTCCGGGAAACTTGCAATGATGTCGGTTATTTCAAACGTCCGATTGATTTACCTAGCATTCAATCCAACGCCGTATCCGGACACTCGGTCCCTTTTACATTTGGATCTATTTTAGATAATACTAAACCCGCAGGTTTCCAAGAAAGTGATTTGAAATCGATATATTTGACACGTGAACAATTGGATGCACGTCGCATAGCACCAATAGTATAAGGGGGCTATGCCCCCCTATGACCCCCTCTTAAAATTACAATTATGTTATCATATACGCTAATGTAATTAAGAATAGGTACTAAGATATGGGAAATACAATTATGTTATCATATACGCTAACATAATTAAGGGAGGGGTCGCAGGGGGTTAAAAACGCGAAGCGTTTTTAGACGTAGGTTCCCTGCTCCATAGGTTCCCTAAGTTGAGCGAAGCTCAACAAGGTTGAGCAGCACAGCTGCTCTGACCCTGAAAAATTGATCATAATTCTTATCAGTTGTCTAAGGTATCCAAACAACAAATCAACCGAACAATGTCAAATATTACTATTCAACAAGCTCTTATGGGTATTGAGGCAGCTCCTCAATTCCTTCGTCCCGAACAAAAAGAACAATTATCAAATATGGTTCTCACCTTTGTTGCTGAGTGTCTTCGTTCCAACGTTAGAGAAGATATTGAAGAACAACGACGAGCAGGTATGTTATTTCCGGACGCGTCTAACAATTCTGTACTGCATCTTGCTCAGCAGATGATTAATGCTAGAAGACAAACGTGTGCCGAGTTTACTGATGCTGAAATAGAAAATACTGCGGAATTATGTTTCAATAGAAATTTGTTAAATAAAGTAATTGCTGCATTGAATCTTACCCCTGAAGAGAGAACCAAATTTAGAAGACGCGTTGATCGCAAAGCAAATCCTGAAAAATACAGAGAATATAGCCGAAACGCTTATCGTAGAAAAACGGAACACGAGAGACAACAACGTGTGTTGAATGAAGCTAGAAGAAATTTATACAATAATGTGAATGTTATCGTATAAAAAACAAAAATATTTGTTTGTAAATTTAGTTAAATAAACTCTTTTTTCATATGTATATATGCGTCTTATCAGTTATGACATAGGTATAAAGAATCTCGCTTATTGCCTTTTAGAATACGAAAATAAACAACTTACTATTCTTGATTGGAATGTTCTCTCTTTATTGCAAAAAGAAGTACCAACCGAACAATGTTCACAAATGATTCCTGGTAAAACTAAAAAATTGTCGGCTTGTAAATGTACCAAAGTTGCAAAATATAGCAAATTACAACAGTTTTATTGTGAAAGACACGCAAAAAAGTGTGATTTTATTGTTCCTACCAAAAAACATAGCCGACAACATTTAAAAAAATTAAAAGTTCCTGAATTAGAACAATTGGCCAAGTCTATTTTTTTATTTGATGAGAACCTGGTAAAGCAAAAGAAGGATGATATTATTGATAAAATAGCCAAGTTTTATGAAAAGAAATGTTTAGAACCTATCATTCAAGAAAAGAGGGAGAACGCTGGAGATGCTGACCTTATTCTCATCGGAAAACGTATGAAACAATTATTAAATGAAAATGAATTTACAAAAACAGTAACTCACGTTCTCATAGAGAACCAAATTTCACCCATTGCAACACGTATGAAAACATTACAGGGTATGTTAACACAGTATTATATTGATCATTTAGAGAACGTAGATATTACCTTTGTTTCTTCTGTGAATAAGCTGAAACAATTTCAGGGAACCACAGGTTCTCCAAATAAGGATAAAAAATCGGATGAAGAAAAAACAAGCTACAAGGATCATAAGGTTTCTGGTGTTACGTTTTGCAACAAAATTTTGGAGAACAATTCTGTTTTTAAAGAATGGATACCAAAAATGGATACCAAGAAAAAGGATGACTTGGCCGATTGCTTTTTACAAGGATTATGGTATTTTAAACAAAAGAATATTATAACTTATGCGGATGATTTAAAAATAAATATTGTAGGTTTATCATAATTAATGGAAGTAATCGACATCGGATTGGATAGTTTAGAACCTATTTCCCTAGATTTCAATGATTTAAAACCTAGTGTGAATTTCGGATCAGGTATTGAACTTTTGATGAACGACAAGAAGCGCTCGGCAAGCACAATGAATTTAAATTTAGGAGAATTAGATAGTCTTGAAAATGAATTAAACGAACTTTCCGGATCTAGCTCTTCTAGTGGTGGTGGTGGTACCAAAACGCTCAGTGGTCTTGCAAGTAGTTTTTTCGGCAGCGGTTTTACTGCTTCTGAACCTGCAAAGTCCGTGTCATTGGACGAACCAACTGACTCCAATTTAGGCCAAGCCACTAGAGAAAGCGCTGGTAACACCAAGACGTGGGATGGGTTCTCCAAGTTGAATGAAATACCCGTTTCGGCCAACACATCCTCTAGTAAAATGACCGATCGCGAAAAACGTCGCAAGAAGCGTGCTATGATTAAGAAATTGGAAGATTGGTACGAAAAAGGTCATATTAAGAACAGTTCGCATTTCAATATGGATTCTAGTTATGACGAGGTAGAAGACGAGTACGAACAGGCAATGGAAGACAAACGCAGGAGAGATGGTGTGAAATTATACGGGCATTGGTTAACAACGTTTATTAATACTATGGAATACGGAAACGCGATGTTGAATCCGTTTGATTTGAATTTGGACGGTTGGGGTGAACAAGTCAGTGAGAACATTGATGATTATGACGATATTTTTATTGAATTGCACGACAAATATAAAGGGACCAAAATGGCGCCCGAACTTGCGCTATTGATGAAAATCGGGTTCAGTGCGGCTATATTGAATTTTTCTAACAAAGCATTGTCGAGTGCCGCGCCAGGATTCCAAGATGTAATGAAACAGAGCCCCGAATTGATGCGTATGTTTACAAATGCAACTGTCAGTAGTATGAGCAATTCGTCCCCGGGATTCGCTATGGCGAACAATTTGGTCCAGGAACAATTAAATAAACCCCGTGGTCCACCCCCACCTGCACCTGTAGAGACCAAGACTCAAATGCCACCTCAACGACCTGGTAATATGATGTTTACTGAGACTACTCCGGTTCGCCCGGACATTGTAGCGGGCAGGGGTGCGATGTTCCGTGAATCTGGCGTGGAAACAGGCAATGGTTTTGCACGAGTAGACGAGGAATCGCGAAATTTACAACCTTTTCCACAACAACAACAAATGCCTGCAGTCCGTCCGGAAATGCGTGGTCCACAAAGTACCGACATAGACAATATTTTAGCAGGTTTAAAAACCCGTACTGTAGATATTCACGAACAACCCTCTCAGCCTGACAGAGGAAATACCGAAGACGATTCGATGATTTCTATTAGTTCTCTTAGAGATTTACAGAATGGCAATATGCCGAAGCGCTCGAATCGCAAACGCAATGGATCTGCCCGTAACACCATCTCATTAGATATTTAGAGCAGGGGGAACCGTAGGTTCCCCTACTAAAATAATTTACTGTAAAATTATAGTATGAAATTATTTTTAAACCATTCCATAAGAGTAAGGGAGGGGGTCGTAGGGGTCAGAGGACCCTACGGGTCCTCAACCTTGCAGCCTTTGGCTGCTGAGGGAACCGTAGGTTCCCCTACTACTACTATAATATCTATGGGTTACGATTGCAGTCCTGCTCAAGCCCTCCGTGATATGAATCTCCGTAAATTTGCTCTCCCATTCGATTGGAACATTTCGTCGATGAATAGTCTCGAACGTTGTTTTCGTGACAAGTTCTCCCTATTCCATCAAAATTTAACATTTAACCATAACAAAACAAGATTGGTCGATCATTACGGTTTCGAATTTCCCCACGATTATCCCATTTTGAAAGATGTATTGGATTGTTCATTCACAAGTGTCGTAAAAGAGCATACTATCGTAGATAATTGGCAGGATTATCACGCGGATGTTTGTGCGAAATACAAACGCCGTATTGATCGATTCAACGCGATTTTAGAAAAACCTGAACCTTTTATTGTATTATGCCGTTACGATGTTCGCTTTATACCTCGGCTCAAGATGTTGTTTGCAACATATTATCATAAAACCAACGTATTTTTTGTAAATAGCACACCTCAACAACGGTTGTTTCGAATCCAATCGAGCCCCTACGATTATACCATCACTTGTCATACAGAAAAGAACGAAATCTGGAATGAAACCGCTGTTTGGAAAGAAGCCTTAGACCAAGCAATAGATCAATTTATTGATAAATAAATATAAACATATTATTATTTATCATTGTAATGCGTAGTTTTTTTGATTTTCTACAAATTTTTGTTATTGAAGCAGCTGTAGTTACAACCGCCTATATTCTAACTTACACGGATTACAAGAAAGTTGGTTCTCAAATGTGTGAATTTGGGCAAAGAGCAATTTGTTCGGAGAGAACAAGGCTTGCTAAGGACTTTGGTACTAATATGTTGTATAAGTACAGTAAATACTCGGTTCAATGGAACAAATATTGGAAAAAATCTTATGATAACAATTGGATTACACGCGTAATGGTAGATTCAGCCGATTATATTGGTCGATTTATTTCCGCAAAAATCAATGGAACGCTTTTGGAACCCTATTCTACGCAGTGGATCGGAACGTGTGTCTTATCTGTTTCTAGTAACGATGATTCTCTGTCGATCGATATGCGATACAAATATATCGAACTTTATCTTAGCGATTATACTAGGGAGTTACAATTGAACGATTATCTAAATGGGTTTAAGGTTTGGTGTCAAGTGAAAGACGATTACTTAGAGGATGATGATAGAGAATTGTTGATAATTCTTAAATCTGGTCAGAGGGCTAAAAGCCTTCTAACTACTAACTTAGTAGGTGACCGTAGGTCACTTGATAAGTTTGGCGGGCAATATTTGTCTCGAGTAGCCATCTCGAGAACCAATCCACAAAATGTTACATATCACGGTCAAAATGAAGAAATAGAATTAGATAATATTTTTATTCCTTCACGTATGAACGTTATTATTAGTGTTGAGTATACGAACCCGAAGATGGAGAACAGTATTACGTTGGATGTTCCTCGGGGATTTATGAATGTGGGAAATCAGATCTTGTCCCCAGCATTTGTTTATCGGTGTTTGAAATATCAGAATAAACCTTATTATTTTGATATGAATTATACGTTAAAGATAATGGATAGTTGTACCGAAACGTATGAAATGGGTAGCGAGGAAATGGTGGTTTTCGAAAAAACGGGATTTCGAATAATGAAAATATAACAATCGTTTTATTTGTGTTATCTTAATAAATAACATAAATTATTATTTCCTGCTTTATTTCTTCATCTTCTTGCACATTTTGCGACCGGCCTTGGTGCGACGATTCTTCTTCGATTTGCACCATTTCGCCATCTTACGCTTGGACATTTTCTTCATCTTTTTCATAGTCTTGCGACGGCGTTTACCACCAATTGAATCATTATTTTCAGCATTTGATTCATTTTTTTTCGCAGCAATAACTGCATTTTCAGCAATTTCGTCAGTAGTTGAATGAGATAAAGCAGCCTTAATTTCCTCTTCTGAGGCAATATATATATCTTCAGGGTCAATTTCTTCCATTTTTTCTCCAGGATTTTTAATATCTTCCAAAATCAATAAAGCTCCATTATCTGATTTTCCGGTAATTAGATATACACCTTTTGGATTTTCTAGATCCGCTTTTAAAGTTACTTTAGATCCAACTTCAAATATTTTTTCATCTCCTTGTTCATCCATTTTATTATCTCCTTGTTCATCCATTTTATTATCTCCTTGTTCATCCATTTTATTAATTATTATACAATATTATTACATATTTTTATTTATCAAATATGGATTTTAAAAATCAAACGAAAAATACATTATTAGAGGATGGGATCTTAATGGAAACCTGGGTTTCCCTTAATTACCTTAAAAAGGATATAAAGTTTTCCTAAATAATAGTATACGGGCGTAATCACTATGGATACGGTGAGTATACCTACCTCAGAACATCCTTTAGATGGTAAATGGGATCTATATTACCATTTACCACACGACAAAAGCTGGGAACTTTCCAGCTATACAATTATTATGAGTTCCATTGATACGATAGAAAAAGTAATTGCGCTAAATGAAACAATCCACGAAAATGTGGTAAAAAATTGTATGCTGTTTGTGATGAGGGAAGGGATTACGCCCATGTGGGAGGATCCACGAAACCGTAACGGCGGTTGTTTTTCTTATAAAGTGATTAATAAGGCTGTTCCCGATGTTTGGAGAAGTCTAGTTTATAGTTTATGTGGCGAAACGCTCTGCGTAGATGCTAAGAACAATCATCATATTAATGGAATTGCTATTTCACCTAAAAAGAATTTTTGCATTATTAAAATTTGGCTGGACACAGCTGAGTTGCAAGATTCGAGTATCATTATTAATATACCAAATCTAACAAAACAGGGGTGTTTGTTCAAGAAACACGAGCCTGAATTTTAAGGGAGCAGGGAACCTACGGTTCCCCTGCGACCCCTCCCTTAATGGAAGGTTTTCTAGACAAAAAAATTATGTTACCAATAAAGATAACATAATTAAAGGATGGGATCTTAAGGGAAACCTTGGTTTCCCTTAAAAAATTGATTAATATTTTCATAAAATACTATCATCATAAACACAACAACAATGTCGCGTGACTATGATAATGCAATGGACCAATTGGCAGAATGGGAAGAAGAAAAAAGGTACGAAGAATACATGGAAAAAGATTATCAAGAATATTTGGAAAGAATGAGGCTTTTGGAGATCGAGGATCTTTTCAATTACAAATATAAAAGTGGTTATTTCAATTACATCTATTATACAATCGAACACCTGTTTTGTTCATTGCTTTCCTTTTGTCAAAAAAGAAAAATAATGTAAAAAGAGATGCATCATCCGCCGATAATTCTCGTAGAGAATTATCTAAGGATGATCTAGGTTTCCTAAGAAGGCCCATAGGGCCTTCAAGGTTGAGCCCCTTTGGGGGCTCGGACCCTCTGCAAGCTTCGCTTGCTACGGGAAACTCTCCAAAACAAATATAAAAATCTCTCTAAATAACCAACGTTTTATACTCATCTACAAAAACAGAACCCATATTACCACCCTTTTTTACATTTTTTATAGGTGTATACATCACACTAATAGCTGATTCCGATTTATGTCGGGAACATTGTTTGCATATAACTGCACCCTGTACAGCAATTTTTTTCAGGATACGTTTATCTAATATGTCATCTTGTGGAATAGTAGCTACAACATGACACGATGCTTGTTGACTAATATGAAACCATAGATCGTTAGGGCACGATATATCAATTAGATCAAAATTTTCCTTAGCATTTTGGCCTACCCGAAATTCGATATATCCCTTGATAGCCTCGATATATTTGGATATTTTACGCATCTTATGTATTTTATTTTGTTTTTCCCACTTTTTTATTCAATTTTCTTGTTTACAACGACAACACTGGCAATCAAACCCATAACGCCTTAACAATGCCTCTTTTCGTTCTCCCTTACCCATATTAATGGATATATACGAATCAAATAGTTCTTCCCCTGCCTTAATCAAGTGTTTCGTTTTAAAAATCATATGATTTCCATCCCTATGATAAGCGACGTTCGGTTCACAACTATGATTCAGACGTGTTGCTGTAAACAAAATACCCGGATTCCCGTCAAATGAGAATGCATTGCGTTTGTATTTTAAATAATAGAGTTTAAGTTCATCCATCGACAATTCGGGGAAGAATTTCTCCCGACCTTCTTTCATCAATTCTTCGTCAAATTTGGCGTGACTATCGATCGAGCTAGGAACTAATTTCATAAAATCCTTTTTGTGATGTGTTAATAATTTTTTCATTAATTTGAACTGATAAAATCGGTAATCATTCGGTTCATCCAGACGAACCGGGATTTCTTTCATAATAATAGTTCCTTTGGGTAAATCGACCTTGGTATAGGTACCTAGTCCACATTCGTTCTTCTTTTGATAAAGGGCTTTGTGGATAAAATTCTTGTGAATCCGCCTTTTTTTTGTTCTAATTTCTATTTTTCTCCTACGAGTAGATTTTTTTGGATTAATTATAGCAGATTGATGGTATTTCTTAGATTTTCTGCCGTTATATTCCCTTACTTTTCTTGATTTTTTACCGCCTTTCTCTCTATTATTATTATTTTTTATTGCTTGATCTCTAAATTTTTTCATATCATTTATTTTATCCCTAATGTTTGAAAGTATTACAAGATATTTGTTTTCATCGTCAACATATATCATTCTTACCTCTCCATCAATAACATCAATATCTATTTCTTTTGCTTTTTTAATAATTTCTGGATATTTTTCTATTATAATTTTGAATTCATCTTCAAAAACCAATATCATTTTTTCGCAATAATTTTGGAATTTATCAAAGGCTTCTACACTATTGCATTTTTCAATTGTTTTAGCTACTTTTGGAGCAAATGTGGGTCTACTTGTCCAAAAGGCTATTCCGTTATTTGATAAAAATAAATATAATAATTGTAATACATCATTTTCAAAATCTTCTGTTACTTCGGAGGCGTGTGAGTCTGGGGTTGTTATACTGGAAACATTAGCAGATGAATTAGATGGCGTCATAACGGAAGAATTATTAGATACAGTAGATGCCGTACTGGAACTAATCGTATATTTACGTCCGGATTTGCAGAATTCACGATTGTTTTTTTTCGACATAGTTGGTGTAGTTGGTGTAAATGATGCTGTTTCAGACGGTTGATTTAATAATGTGTAAAATTCATTTATCATATTTTCTTCATTTCCATATTTTTTAACAATTTGTTCTCTTATTTGTCTTTTATCTATTTCTGGAAGTTTAAAACCTTTATCATTTGAACTCATATTATAATATAACCATATATTTACGACGGTGGCAAGGGTGCCAAACACAACTTGATCTCTCCCAATGATGCCACATCATATTTCACAATCAGTGGTAAATCATTTCCTAAATACATCTCTAAATGACTACATAGTGGCGTGCATTTGATAAAATGCGACAATGATTTCAAGGAAAATTCCCCTTGGATAATGACTGACGCATCACACTTCTGAATAAACTCCATATTTCCTTCGGATTCTGATCGAAAGATTCTGGACGAAGCAAAGTTCCCCTCGCACGAAAAAATCAAATCATTTCCCACCGATTTGATCTCAATACGATCCGAAATCCCGTTCAAATCACGAATGATCTTCTGGAAATCCGAACTCGGTAGGTTAATCACGGTCGAATACTCGACATCTGGTACGACCAATTCCTCCGTGTCTGGCTCAATGAGCCGGAGCTTCTGACTATAACATTGCTTAATATCCCCGTTCTCATACTGAAGGCCTAAATGTGAGACAATACCGTCGTGATAATCAGATTGGTCAATATAGAGCGACAGAGTATCATCATTCGACATTGTCGAAATCACTTTGAACAAATGAAGCGTATTCGCACATACAATGATTTTGTCGGGTTTACAAACGTATTGCTCAAATTTCTGGGAATGGAGAACCACATTGACTAAAATAGTATGGGTCTTGTCGAAATTGATGATTTTCATTCCATCTTTAGTGAAAGTTATCGTCGCATCGGTCAAAATGTCCTTAATAGCTGTAATCATATTACGAATCGGTTGAATTTGTACAGTTTTAATCGTTAATACATTGTTCTCTTCGTTCATTATGGCTAATTATAGGAATTTAAACGCAGTTGTTTTTATATTTATATTAATTTTTATTATTTTAGAAAATATATCAATAATTTATAAGATAATTGGGAAAAGAATGACAAGATCTCCCAAAAGAAAACGTAAATCAAGTATTAAAAAAACGCTGAAAAAAGAGGGTGGATTTACATATCCATTTGGCAGAAGAAACAATCCGAATCCGAATCCAGACGACCCCATAACTTCATCCGATGTAATAAGTTCGGTAAAGGGTAAGCGATTAACAGAAGGTAATGCTGTTGAAAAATCCCTTGAGATAAATCGATCGTTATCAGATTTGAAAGCAAAAGATATTTATGTTAATAGCACTTCAACTGTTACAATGACTAAATCGGCAACTTCAGCATTAGGAGTAGCAGCTGATATTGCTAGTCTGGCTTCGGGAATACCAATAGTAGGGTCTATTGCTGCAGGACTAAGTATGGGTAAAAGGATGTTAGAAGCAACCATTACTGCATTGGAATTTAGAGAGCTTATTTATGATACTATGACTTTTTTAACCAATTTGTACAAAATGTTTTTACTCTATAACCGCGAATCTCATATATTTATTATTGCGATCTATAACCATAAAGCATTGGCTAGCTTAAATAACACATTAAAAAGTATTACTAGTTCACCTGGAGAATTATCAAGAGATAAAGAAGCTAATGCTGATAAAGAAGCTAATGCTGATAAAGAAAGTCAAAAAGCCATGATTTGGAACAAAGCTTTGGGATATTTACAAGATTACTGGGATGCAGCTAAAGTGTATGATCCAACAAATAATGATTTAATAAAACGATTTAATGTAAAATTAAATGTTTCAAAAAAATTAGAAACAATTTTAGAAGGTTATGGTAAAGATAATTTTTCTAAAATATTAAAAGAAGCTAGAAAAAAATATATATCTGTAAGTTCTGATTCTGAGACAGTCGAAAATATTATATTATTTCAAACTCCTGAAGATTTTGATAGAATCATTGAATATCAAGAAGATATATTTGATGCTGATTATTCAAAAAATGCAAAAGAACTTCATAAAGGTAAACAAACTATTGATAATGCAGAAAAAATGTATAAAGAATTCGAAAAAAAAGTAAAATTAGTTCAAGAAAAAGCTGTGACAGTAGGAGCAGAACAGTATGACAATTACTTAACTAAATACAAACGTTTTGAAGACGAATTTCAAGAAGAGTTAAAAAAAGCTATTGTGTTAAGAAATGATAAACAAGAAGACCTTAAACGGTTCCAATTTAATGTTAAAGATATGATACATCGAATCCACGAATCCACAGAAATTAAAGATCAGTTAAAGGAAAAAATGGACGAATTGATGAAATTACTTTTAAAATCAGCGCCATCAAGTGTTATAATTGCACTTGCATCAGATCTCACCCTTAGAAAAAGTGATATGGGTAAATTAATTGAAGAAGAATGTAAGGTTAGAAAGGAATGTGCTGAAAAAGCTTTATTGTCAAAATGTACAGATCAACAATGTGTTTTAAATACGGTAAAAAAAGCAGAAAATGAGGAAGAGTTAGTACAGTATAATTTGTATGTAAATGTCTTTCCTAAAAATAAGTTAACACTTGAAAATAATATTGAAATCCCATTAAAAACATTGTTTGGTGACGATGTATATAATGTATTGGTTATAGAAAATACAAATTTTGGTCTGAATCGAGGAACACACAATATTAGATTCAATACAAAAAAATCAATAGCAAATATTATTGATCAAAAATTTAAAAGTGATAATAGGCAAGAAATTTTTACAAATTTTAAAAATTATTTTTTAAAAGAAAATTTATTTACCAAATTTGAAATAGTTGAAGGATACATTGTGAATAATGATTCTTTACTAAAAAGAACGACTAATTCTATTAAATCAACAGCAATAAAAGCAAAAGAAGCTGCAAAAATATCCCTTATAATTTTTAACCAAACTGCTAAGTCTGAAGAAAATATGGAAGATACCTATCGATTACTTACATTGATTAATAGTTATTTTTCATTTGTTAAGGCGCAGAGGGACGAAATTTACAAATACTATGAAATGCAATATGACGAATACTACAAAGAATTACTCATAAAAGAAAAAGAAGAGAGGGTCGAAGAGGGGGTCCAAGACGAACCATTTAAAAAACTAGTCTTCCCACTAATTACGCATTCTACTGATTACATAAATGTACTTGTTCCTCCTGATCTAATGACTGCTGCCACAATTGCAATAAACAGTGTTCCATCTGAGTCTATAAAAAAAGCAATGATTGAAGCATTAATAGATGTTAGAGGAGAAAATGCTGAAGAAGAAAATAAAGAAGAAACTAGACAAAAACTGACAGAAGAATTAAATAATAAACCAATGCAAACGATGGCAGGAATACCTGATGATAAATTACGCATTGCTGTCTCAAACATGCAACAACAAGCAACAGAAACTTTATCTGAAAGAAAAAATGGAGGGAAATCTCACCAAAAATCGCAAAAACGTAAAAAAGTCCGAAGAAAAAAATCTATTAAAAAATCTATTTAGTAAGTATATAATGTCTTCAATTGAACCTACCCCAGAACCTGTATCAGAACCTGTTCCTGAACCTACCACTGAACCTACCACTGAACCTACCACTGAACCTACCACTGAACCTACCACTGAACCTACCACTGAACCTACCCCAGAACCCGTATCTGAACCTGTGTCAGAACCTGTGTCAGAACCTACCCCCGCCCCAGAACCCGTTCCTATTACAGGATCTACTGATATTGTTAGCTCTAGCGCCTATGATAATATTAATCGACAAATCAACGGAATGTTAAGCACCAATCGTCAAGCATTCATTGACATTTATGACGACAGTGAAGGAACCGTATTTACACTAGATAGTAACGGTAACCAAATCAGTAGTCGTCAAATCAAGTCTGTCAGTATGACAAAGTCTTACATTGATTCAGTAACAAATGATCCTGTAAATGCGAGTGTCTTTGTGGTGTTCAATGACGAATCAACCTTTAAGGCAATTGATGATGACCATCTAAATTGGTACAGAATAGGCGGCGTGGACTTCCCTCTCAGAGCCGTCTAAATTAAGAGAACCGAAGGTTCTCCTAAGACCTCTCCTTTAACCACATCATATTTGGTAAGGAATCAATTAAATAATCCCAGAATAGATATTAATTATATATAATTTTTATAGATTATATATATTTTTCCCTTCGATAATATATTATTGAGGAAGGATCATAAGGAAACCTAGGTTTCCTTATTTATGATATATTTACCACCTTTTTTCACTAATTTACCCACCAACACCAATTCCGTACCAAATTCTTTCGCTTTCTGATAGCTCTCGTAATCGTACACCTCCATCGTATCTTCATTCAAAGCGTAATCAATACCATCTTGAGTAATTTTACGTGCAATCCATTTAACACGTTGTACATCTAGACCCTCTTTAGCTCCCTTGTCAGTTTCAAAACTAGGATAAGAAGAAAATTGGTTCGACTCCACTTTTCCAAATCCGTAACACACCAAGTTCTCATCTCCCTTGGCCCGTTTCGATGTGCTCGCATAAAGTTGACAATCAATCGCGGTTTCTTTCATCGCCTTCAAGATCTGATTGTTTGTCCGTTGTTTTACACTCGCAATCTCGTACAGCGTTTCGTCAGTAGTTACCGGAGTTTTCTTGTCTATACGGCTAATATCACGCAGCCGTAATTCAATGTTCTTTTCGTCGGTTTTTTGTTCTTCTGTGAAGGAGGTAACATACAAAAACACTTTGACATTTCGCATATCTTCGGTCAAATCTTGGTGACTACAAATACGTCGGGCGCGACCCACCACCTGATCCACACGTACCATATGCCAATAAGGTTCGACAATATGAACAAAACGCGTATTTTTCAAATTGATACCCTCTGCGCCCGAACTAGTAATCATAAATATTTTGATAATTTCACCCAAATTGTTGTTCTCCGCTCGTTCACGTAATTTGGTCGCAATGTTCGAAGGGACTAGCTCCCAAACCCCGTTGTAAATATTACGTTTTATTTCTTTTTCGTCCTCATCTTCTGTACCTGTATAAAGAGTAAAAGTAGGTTTTCCAATGTCCACCTCATCTTCAAGCCATTCCCACATATCCCCACTCCTTTTGATTTTGAATTCGGCAAATCCATTGGCTTCCATTATCAATTTCAAAAGCCCGATTCCTTCAATTGTTCTAAAATGACTATAAATAAGATGTAATCCCTCGTTTTCTGGGTTTTGTAGGTTCTCCAAGATCTTAGAAAACTTGGGGCTATATTCTGGTAAACTTTCTTTCGATAAATATTCACTTACATCAGTACCCGGTTTTTTGGCAGCAATGTCCTCCAGCGCTTTTTGAATGCGGTTCTCGTATTTCGCGGATTCGCCTGCCCCCTCTTTTGCAGCTTCTTCGTCATCCACACTCGCGTAAGCGTCTACTACTTGACGTTGATTTGCCGGAATCGCATCAAACCCGCTTTCGTCCAGTTCGTCACCTTCTTCGGTTTCACGGACATTGGGCAATGGGCGTTCAATGGCATCAGGGAAGGCAAAATTGCAGGCTGCTCTCGAAAAAATACGGTAGGTCGATGAAATGGTGTATAAATCATCTCCCCCTTTTGCGAGCCGAGCCCTCTTTTTCGAATTGCGTTCCTTATCGGCTTCTTCTTTACGAATTTTCACGTATGTGCCGAATTGATGGCTGCTCATTGGGCATTTTTCTACGTGATAATCGTCTCCGTCTTTCGTGGTTACAAAACTTGGTAACAATGTTTCTTGTGCACTACGATAATAAGAGGTTAGTCCCAAGATACGACGTTGAAATAAAGCAATGTTCTCTAGTTCTCCTGTATCCGCATTAATAAACATATTAAAAAAGGATTCGGGATCGTCTGGTAATGCTTTGAATTTTTCTACTTTGATAGCTCCTACTTGCACATCGAGTCCATTTTTACGCAAAATAGTTAATACACGGTTCTGGAATTCTTCGTCGCTAATGTTCCCTGCTTCGTTCAGTTGAACCCCACCATATTTATTAAAAACATCTCCTGCGCCACCATCCATATAATATTGTTGTTCTTCCAGCTCCATTTCTCCTGCCAATGTATTATTGCTCTGTTGTTTAAAATATCGATTCCACTCGGTATCTTCCTCTTCCTGTTCGTTGTTCGAAGAGAACCAACTCTTTTTGGTCATTTTATTACCACCAACCTTTTTAACACGAATCGTCCCTTTAACAACCCCCCGCTTTTTAGTATTCACAAATCCAAAGGGATTACGTGTAATAGTGAGAACATTGCCCGCATATTCTACATAATCGTAGGTTTTAAAGTTCTCTTTATCAAACATATCTAGGATTGAATCTGTGGTTATTTTATCGGTGGTATTTACAGTAATCGGAATCGTCCAGGTTTTGATATGACCACGTAAAATATTATATAAAATTCCGATTTCGTTCGGATAATTGATGATAGGAGAACCGGTTAATAAGACTATACGAGCATTCTTCGCACTTAACAAAAATTGATAAAGTTGGTAAGGTATGGTATTCGTTTTTTTTATTTTATTCACAATACGACTCACAAAGTTATGGGCTTCGTCAATAATAACCACACTATTATCAAAAGGATTACGTTTTAAATCATCCGTCATTGATTTTAATTTGTCCATACGCAGTCCATTGTAATTGATATCCGTATATTTGGAACGGATCATTTCGTCCAATTGCGTGTCTAATTTTGCCTGTTCTTCGGGTTTCAGTTCAGAGTAATTCGATTCTTTGTTGACATTTACTAACCAAGCACCACCGCCCTTTTTCACATAATCGGTAGACAAATTGAGTGCAGCGGACAAAATGGCGACGTATTCGGGGTGACCATCTATCGAAACAAATTCCCAGAATTGGTTACGTTTGTACATCACATCACCACATTTCTTCAATTCGTTAAAGAAATTCATTTTAAGGGAGGCTGGTGTCATAACCACAATACGTTTACTCGATTTCATTCCTTCGGCCACAGCAATACTGGTGCACGATTTTCCAGAACCTAATGACAAGTATAATAGCAATCCACGGTAAGGGGTATATAAATTCAAATAATCACGGGCAATTTTCTGATGGGTTAACAAGTCAAAACTAGTGGAAGTTGCCAACGTATCACACGATACTTCGGCTTTATCAGACAAGATTTCTTGACGGTAGGTTTTGAATATATCGGCTAATTTCTGCACAAATATTTTGCGATTGTTCATATAAAAATTGGATACTGGCATAGTAATACGTTCTCGTTCTTTGGGCAATCGGTCCGCTATTTTTTGGGTTCTTAAAACAGCAACTGTTAAATCAACGGGGGCTTCAGCCTTGGGAACGATGACCAATTTGGGTTTTTTTCCACGTTTCTTTTTTCCGGTGGCCAATTCTTCTGCCAATTCATCCACATTTTCTTCCTCTTGTTTCACTTGTTGTTCTTCAACCATTTGAACTAATTCTTGAATCTCTTTTTCTTGAGCCTCTTCACTAATATTTTGTTCTATAGGTTCTCCTTCTTCCCCTTCTTCTTCTCCTTCTTCTTCTAATTTTGGTTTATTAAAACTAATTACTTCTATTCTATTATTAGGTTCTGGGAGAACCTGGGTTTCTATTTCTTCAACAAAAATACCTGGTCCACGTACTATTTTATCACGTATGATCATACGCCCTTTTTTTGTCGGTTGAACTGTTACTGTTTCTTCCTCAGTAATAACATCGGGTATATTTTGTATTCTTTTTGAAAATGGTAAGTCCGCATTTTTATAAAGACGTTGTAATATTTGGTCGCGATATTCAGGACCCTTGCGTTTATTTACAATTTTTACACCTGGTCTCTCAACGATTTGTTGAGAACCTTCGATATCTATTTTTTTTGCACCAGGAAACCGAATATTTACTACAGGAATACTCGTAACCTCTGGTTTCATTTCTAGTGCCACTAAAGGATTAAATATAGGCCTATCCATTATATAAATTGTATTAACTTATATAATAACCATATTATTTTACAGTATATTTGAACCCCTTTTTCAAGAAAAAATCGAAATCTTCTTTATAAAAGTTCTCCATTTTCTTTACAATGTTTTCATTGTAAAAACAATAAAGTGGAGGTTTTAACCCGTGATATTCGTCAACAACTATGTTAAAAACATCAATAGATTCCATTTTTTTATAGTTATAACAATGTTCTCCTCGATATTCGAGAACTTCTTTGGGTATTTTTTGTTTAAATATATATTCTAATAAAGAATAATCTATGCTATCAATATCAAATATATGTGTATTTTTATGTTCTCGAATACGGTCACAGAAATGCTCGGATGTTTGGGGAGTAAAATGATGATGATCAATCGCCGTGTTTTTATTTACTAATTTATCTACAAAATTAGAGAACGTGATAGGATCATTCTCCGTCGATAGCCTCAGAACCACCTTCGGTGGTTCAAGGTTGCAAGCTTCGCTTGCTGACCCGTTAGGGCTATCTATGGAGAATCGCCGTTTTGCGCCACCTGGCGGTTCTGTCGGGGTTCCTTCGGAACCCAACCTGGAATCCCTTCGGTCAGAAGACCGAAGGTCTTCAACCTTGAGCACCGAAGGTGCTCTGAGGGATTCCTTGGCAAAACGTCCATCATTAATACAAAATAAATGTCGAAATTCTCCCTCAGGACCGTATTTATCTAAAAACCCGGATACTAATCTTTTGTATGGGTTTCTAATAAACATTATTAACACATAGGGTGCTAGGTTCTCAGGTAAGGCTTGAAAATCGTGTCCACGATGCACAGATTCTCCTGGTTTACAAAATTCTCCACTTTGGAAATAATAAAAGATGTTTTTGATATGACTACACCCACATTTGGCGGACCATCCGAAAATGACCTTTTTTTGTTCGTTTACTAAAAATAACATATTTTACTATATTTATATATTAGCAGATGTATAATAAAGAATTAGCAGTAACAAGTTCTCTTTTCTTTGTTCCATTATACGTATTACATAACAACAATATATATGTCTTTTGGGTTTTACAGGATTTAATCATATTACAAGGCATCATTTCTATTTTGTTCTGGTATAACCCTGTTAAAGGTAGTATGATACATAAGGTTGACAAGGTTCTCGCACGAATCTCTATCTCTTCTGTGATAAGCTACAAAATGTATAATGGCCCAACCACTATGTTTGTTTTAAATGTTATGGTTATGCTATTGTTTTTTAAAATATCTAATATGTATTCTAGACGGGAATGGTGTTCAAAACCACATATTATATGTCACGCATTCGCACATTTATATGCACATAATGCCATCTATTTGGCTTTTTTGTAATTATATGTATATGAATAGATTCCCCCTACGTTATTTACCGAAAATATTATCATAATAAAAAATATAAAAATATAACAACTTATATACTGAATGGATTTATCTAGTAATAATAAAAAAATATCTTTAACCCCAAAAGGGTTATTAACAAAAAGTTCTGGAGAACAATTACAATTGGAAATTAACAAATGTTATTTGATGGATCGCAGGGAAATAAATGGTGATGAAAATACAGTAGTAAAGGTTACCGGGTTTACATTTCCTAGTGATGGCAATGGTATATTATATTGTGTTAGTAGAGGGGATCGTTGGTCAAGCGGACTCAAACGTAACGAAAGAATTGCCTATTCACATCCCAAAATGTTTGACTCACTGGTTGAAACTGTACCCCCTGAATTTGATAGCTAAGCTAGTTCCAGAAACGGAGCTCGTGAGAGCGGAGTTTATGGAACATACGGTGCAGAACGAAGTTCGGTCGGGGACCGAAGGTCCCAACCTTGCAGCCCTTATAGGGCTACTGAGGAACCGTATGCATAAGGTTGTAATACTGCAATCACATTTTGAATCGTCATTATAACAGAAATCGGGGGTTTTTTTGTATTTATAGCCCGAACAACCATTTGTAATATTTGACGCATATTATTTGAAATGGGACACTTCGTCCCCCCCCCCCCAAATTTCAAATCTTCGATGGTTTAACTAAATACGACTGCATATATCAGCATATTACTATTTTTACCATTGTGATTACAAAAATTGAAAATTTTTTCTACAAAATTGAAAGATTAAACAATGAACATCATAATCATCATCTTAATAACGCTGTATTTATCGAAAAGTATGTCAACTCTTGTCAAAATGGTTACCCCCTCGAATATCAATAAATTTCTTGCGCTCTCGCAATATAATCCCGAATCAAAACGTTCTCGGTTAGTATGCTGTGACGAATTTGTCGGAGAATATCAATCATTAGAAAATAAAAATGGTGGTGGATGGTGCCGATTGGATGGTACTTTCGGTAAAAAATACAAGGCTTTCACAGTCAAAAAAAATGGGGATATCAAATACTCTTGGAACATTGAGCCGGTCGAAAGAGAAGAAATTCATTCCATCATTCCGGAGTTGCAAGGAAAAGGTAACGGAATTCATTATATTATGATCTATGGAGAACAAAATTTGAATGCGGGTAGACCGATTAGTCAAGCTATTCGTGATGCACTCGGATCGTCCCCTTGTGTGTCTTGCGGTTCCAACAGTAATATTGAAATTGATCATAAAAATGGGCTGTATAACGATCCACGGGTTCTCAATGTCCAAAGCCAAACTGTTGATGATTTTCAACCATTATGTAAACATTGTAACGACCAAAAACGTCAAACGTATAAAAAAATGAAAGAGACTGGTATTCGACATAGCGCTTGTGATATTCCTTGTTTGAAACCTTTGGGTTTTGATTATTTAGGTGGTGGTACAACTTATGATATCAATGATCCCAATACAATGGTAGGTACGTATTGGTATGATCCGGTAGCATTTATGAAATACATTAATAGCAGAATTATCTAAGCAGGGATCCATAGGTTCCCCCCCCTTTATAAAAAATAATAATAAACCTATATGTTTTCCTATTTGAGAATCTCCATCGTTTTATCAACATATTCTTTTGAAATTTCACACCCTTTAAACCCTCTTTTTTTATTCTTACACGCTATTGCAGTGGTTCCTCCACCTAAAAAGGTATCTAATACTGTATCTCCTTCGTTCGAATGTTTCGTTATCAACTCTTCAAACAATGCCAAACTTTTTTGGGTAGGATGAAACCGATTTTTCCCCCCTTGGAGTGGAAACATATAGATACCATTGTCGTGTTTACTATTAAAAGTTGGTTTTCCTCCCTTTACACCTAGTAGTGCGACCTCACGACAATTGGTTAAATAATTAATTTTGGAATTAAGCGGTTGTGCATTGGTCTTGATCCATTCGATGAACCGGATTTGTTTGAACCCTACCCATTCCATTATCTCTTTCAATTGCCCGATTTTCCAAATATCGAAAAAGATGATAGCAGTTCCACCCTTACGGAGCTTGTTATGATATTCTTTCACAAACCGTTCGAGGGTGTCGATAGTAAATTTGCTGTCCCAGTCCCCATATTGGGTTTTTACCGCATATTTCTTACCATATATCGTACCATATTTTAAATAATTCTCTTTATTGGCATCATCTTCAATATCATTGTCGTGTTTGTAGGTGGCCCATTCGTCTTCACTCTTGACACTATCGATCTGGTTCTCTTCATTCGTGCGAATGGTATTGAAGAGGGTATTCATACCACTGTCTCGGGATATGATGTAAGGAGGATCGGTAAGAACCAAATCAATCGATCCATTCGCAATCGTTTGTAAATATTCCAGACCTTCTTGGTTTTTTACTTCGATCGTTGTCATAAGATTATTATAGTAATATTATGACATACTTTAATTTCAATTTTATCAGGGAACCTAATCTTTATCTACTACAACATATTTGGAAATATTTCTTATGATTTTATCTCGGGTTTTATCATCACCTTGCAGTGTTTGTAAATAAATTTTATCTTTTAATAAATTATTTGGTGTATTGTTTACTTTAGCATCCGGGTTCTCGTTACACCAATCACGGAGTGCTACCACATTCCTATATTCTATTTTTTCTATAATTTGTTTTAACTTAGTTTTGTCTTTGTCATCCTTATTCCATTCGGCATTCTCTTTCAAATACATTGTTTCTCTTTTAGAATCAGTGCAGTGGATAGGTCGTTTATTAACGTCCAAATCATTTAATTGCTTGATAAAAATATCAGAGACACCATTTACAAATCCGGAATTGCCAATATTTAATAGATCATCAAATGTGATACGAATATTTGCTAAAAACTCTTGGATACTCATAGCATCTTTGCACGTTTCATTTAAAAATAAATTTAAATTAAATGTTTGATTATTATTGTTAGTAACATTATTATTATTACTATTAATCATAGATTGTTGTTGGATTGTAACCTGGTTCTGCGTGATTTCTACCATTTTATTCATTATTTCCTTGTTTTCTTGTAAAATATTTAATATTAATGCAGTGTTTGATAATGGATTATCTAAAGACTGACTGTCATTATGGTTTGGAGTATTAATAACTTCTGGTTTTTCTGAAATGCACTTTTTCTTATGAGACCATAACCCAACTCTTGACTGATAACTCTTACTGCATACAGCACATATAAAATCGTTGGATGCTTGTTTATTAACATTGTTAGTAGATGTTAGCAATTTATGTTTTGCAGTTAATAAATGTGAATTATAATTACTTTTTTTACTCGTATTAAAGTTGCATAGTTTACAAAAATATTCCTTGGCTGTTTTTGGCTGTTTTTGTGTTAACATTCTAGTATATTCTATTAACATAAAAAAAGCTCTAAATCATTTTCCATAAAAATATTTATGCTAACCCGCTAAAATAATTATTATCATATTTACTGCAGAATGGTCACATACATAGTTTTCGCAAAATGCTCATTCCAAGACTTTGGGCCTGGACATTTTTTTGGACATTTATAAATGTCCTTTTTTGAAAATCTCGGTCGACTTTCTTGCACGTTTTCTCACTTTTTTGAAATCGTAGGGTACCCCCTATGATTTTTCTATTTTTCTAATAAAAAAGAAATTCAACCAATTAGTTTCAAAAATATATTAGAAATATTTTAAGATATGTATATGAGATTATTAATTACAACAACAGATTATAATGTTACAATTAATCTAGCAAAAAAAATGGATGATGGTATAAAATACAGTACGCCAGTGATTTATCACTGTTACTGGAATGGAACATTGAACGAAAAACATTATTATTCTATCAAGAGTTGTTATTATTTTAATGTTTATAAAAACAAAAATAATAAAATTATATTGTGGTTAGAAGGCAATGTTCCTAACGAATATTACAATAAAATAAAAGAATATGCAGAAATTAGATATTTTTCACTATCTTATGAAAAGAAAAATACTGGTTTTATTTCTGATGATTTTTATTATAACACAGCATTATCCTACTATTCTGATGTTGTGAGATATTTATTATTATATAATTATGGGGGATGTTGGTTCGATTTAGATTGTTTTTTCTTAAGAAATTTTGATTCTATATTTTACTATTACGGAGATGAGATTTGTGTATATCAATGGGAAAATAAAAATTTTCCTAATGGTGCCATCTATATTTCATTGGTACCGAAATCGAGTAAAATGAAGGCGATTATAGAACTTATAATTGATCGAGGTAAAGGATGGGGATTCCACGAAGCACAATTAACTTATGATTTACCTATGGATTTGTTGGTACTACCTTGCAGTTGGTTTGATCCCGATTGGATACCGAATCCTTACAATTTAAATGCGATAAATCATTTTCATAATACGTATAATAACGGGGTCAATTCATTCTTCGTAGATACAGATAAAAAAGTAGATTTTGATCATTTTCATAAAGGTAGTTTTTGTTACCATTGGCATAATAGATGGAATGATCCTGTAGGAGATACGAGTAGTATTAAACAATTAGTGCGCATTATTGATAGTTTTTTAGAATCCAGATAGGTTCTTAATAGCTTCGTCACACGCCATTTGTTCGGCCTTTTTCTTGATCTTATGTTTCCCTTCGCCTAAAAAGACGAAAATTTTACCGCGTTTCGACATAGCTTGATGGATGTCCCCATACGTCTTGAAACTCTGAATCGCAACAGAATCCTCGTGGTTCACTCGATGAACCGGCTGCCCCAAACACAGATACACCCCCATATGGTAACCTACGTCGGCATTGTGTTCGGCCACTTCCATATAATGTGGCGTAATTTTGAACTCTTTCTGTATTTTCACCTGCAATATGTTCTTAAAATTGTCGTCATTCCGAATCAAATTGATCCAATCAACGTGTTTCTCGAAAACACTTTCTACAAAAATCTGCACCATCTGGAACCCAGGTCCGGTAACAAATAATTTCGAAAACCATCCGTCTTCATCGTGAACCGATATTTTGTTGAAATCTAGAAACATTGCTCCAATGAAGGACTCAAAGAGACACCCCAATTTCTTAAGATTCGTGCGATTTTGTTTTGATTCGGCGTGTTTCGAAAGAACAAACCATTTATGCAGACCCATTTCGTAAGCCATTTTACCGATGGATTCGTTCTTGACCAGGGCAATCTTCTTTTCGGTCATAAACCCCTCGTTTTCCTTAGGGAAGCGGCGATAAAGATAATATTTAGTAATACATTCCAAGACCCCATCTCCTACGAATTCTAGACGCTCGTTTGATTTGGTATAAAGCGGTAAGCAATCGTCGGGTTTAGGCATTATTGTAATGTTGTTTTGTTCGTTTTCTAAACTGGGGCGTTTGATGTACGAGCGGTGAACGAATGCGCGCGTATAAAGATTCACATTGTGAATAGGTACGTCAATGCCGTAATTTTTCAATATTTGTTGTATCTCATCTTCAGTAATGCATTTATTTAGGGGATTATAAGGGTCAAATATGTAGGTTTCTTCACCATTAAGAGTCTCAACCCGGATATCATCATCCATTGGAGAGTTTCTCGTAGAAAGCATCGCTTTCAGAGAGAAACCTAGATCTGTTCCTAGAATCAGCTTCGCTGATTCGGAAACAGATGTATTCATATTATTCTTTAAATAAAATGAATACAAATATACGTGTCAATTTTTTATATTATTTTTTTTGTTTAGTTATATTATATTAAAATATAATGGCTCCTCATAGTAGAATGTTTCGTGGATCAAATCGCGCTCAAATGGGTAGTAATACAATGACTGTTCAAAACCAGGGTGGAGGTAAAAAGAAGGCAGGATTTCCTTACATCATTGGTCGTACTCAACATACTAACATTGCCTTTTCTGAACAACCAGGTATTAACAATTTGACTTTTATGAGAAAGGATGCATTTAAGGCTAATATTGCCCGTCCTATTGGCTCGACATATTCCCCCAATACTTATTTCGTTATTCCTGGAACGTAATTATAAGTATTTTATTGAAACAATATAATGGTTTCTGTACACCATTATATTATTATTATGCGTATTGTAATTGATAACCGTGAAGGAGAACTAATTACTAGAATGAATGAAATCGTTTCGCTTCTTCCTGAAGATAAAAAAAAGCGGATAGAAATTGTGATAGGTAATTTGCCAATAGGTGATATTTTAATCCAAAATCCTTCATCATCCGCCGATAATCCTCGAAGAGGATTATCTAAGGATGATCTAGGTTTTGAACCGCCTGTCGGCTTTTCAAAACCTTCAGATTTAGTTGTTGGAGGCTTTCAGCCCCCTGACCAGAAAATAGTCGATAAAACTCTTTTAATCATTGAGCGTAAAACGTTTGCTGATTTATTGGCATCAATCAAAGATGGGCGGTACGAAGAACAATCTCACCGGTTGCTTAATGCAGGTGGTGTTCCACCACATTCTGTTATTTATTTGTTAGAAGGAATGTTTTCATCCCTGCGAGAACCTAGTCATAAAAAAATCATCTATTCGGCTATGACGAGTCTGAATTATTTTAAAGGATTTAGTGTAATGAGAACTTCGTCAGTCTATGAGACGGCCGAATGGCTAGTTGCAATGGTGGATAAGCTGGACAGAGAACTAGAAAAAGAACTAGAAAAAGAAGTAAAAGAACAACCCTATAATACTTTGAATGAGAAGGAGGGGGTCACAGGGTCAGAGGGCGAAGCCCTCAACCTTGAACGGTCTACGACCGTTCTAAGGGGAACCATAGGTTCCCCTGTTCCCTACTCTAATTTTGTAAAAAAAGTAAAAAAAGAAAACATCACCCCGGAGAACATTGGCGAAATAGTTTTATCACAAATACCAGGGATTAGTGCAGTAACTGCGACCGCAATTATGAAAAAGTTCTCTACCTTCCCCAAATTATTGACAGCAATCCAAGGAAATCCAAAATGTATGGATGATATTATGTTAGAAAACGCTGGGAAATCACGAAAAATTAGTAAAAGTTCTGTAGAAAATATTAAGAAATTCTTTTCGGAATAATATAAAAAAATAATAACAATAACAATAAAAAACAATATGGTCTTCGTAACATTTATGGTAGAAGGGAGAACCGGGAACAACCTATTTCAATATTTAGCTTGTAAAATAATACAAAAAAAATATGGACATACCTATGTTCCTATTGATGAAATAGAAAACATTAATGCTATGTTAATGCAGTCAAAATTTGGCGGGGATCATTGTCCTCCTCATTTATTAAATGATTTATTAGTTGTTTATGAAAATGATATGGAAAAAGTTCTCAACGATGAGATTGAGAACTTGGATGAAAAGAACATTGTTTGTATAGGTTATTTCCAAAGGAGTGAAATTTATGTGCCTTATCGTGATTATCTAATTGAATCATTAAAGACAACCCAAGATTATTGGGTAAATAAATCAGGAGAAAAGACATTTGTAAATAAATTTATAAACCATCAACCAGATAATGTCTCTGTAGGACAAAATGATATTGTGGTCTCATTGAGATTAGATGATTTTATACAAATACCTTGTGAAACAAGCGATATCATCCCTCCAGAATACTATGTTAACATATTGGAGGAAGAAATGCAATATAGGGATAAACTTATTATTGTTTCGGATAAATTTCGTCACGATTGGGAGAAGAAATACATAGAGTATTTTGAGAAATGGGAACCCATATTTATACAAGGCGATTTAATAAGCGATTTTGCAGTAATAAGAGATTGTCCAAGATTGATACATAGCAATAGTACATTTTGTTGGATAGCAAGTTTTCTTTCAGAAACAAAGATAAAACGGTACATACCCAAGACGAATTTTTATAGATCACAGCTGCTAACCCATATATCATCATCCGCCGATAATCCTCTTCGAGGATTATCTAAGGATGATCTAGGTTTTGCACCGCCTGTCGGCTTTTCAAAACCTTCAGAAAACGATACGTTGTTAGATGTTGTACCATTACCCCATCAAGATGTTTATAATTTAAATATTAATAATTATTTAAAAAAAAGCGTATTCCCACTTTCCTATTCCATACCAGACGAATATATAATAGATAATGTGGATATTGAAAATAAAACTACCGAATTAAGCCCTATGATAGCTGGACAAAGATCAACTTATATGTTTGGTGCTGGTCAAGAAAATGATTATCTAAAACATTACAATGATTGTTTTTTTGTATATACTAAAAAAAAAGGGGGGTGGGATTGTTTAAGACACTATGAAATATTATCACAGGGGGCTATACCATTATTTGACGGACTAGAAGATTCCCCAAACTCGACAATGGTTACATTACCTAAGCAGATACTCATAGACGCAAAACGAGAACTTATACCATACGAACCAGAAAAAAGGGAATTATATAAAGAATATGTTAATAAATTACTAGATCATACTAGAGAACAATGCACAACTAGTGCGAATACAAAATATTTTATGGAAAAAATAAATAAACCGGTCAAAAATGTCCTACTTATTGTTTGTCATCCGGGGGTGAATTATACGCGAGAATTTTTTTGGATTGGTATGAAACGATATATCCAAGAAATAGGCGGCATAGCGGTAGAATACCCTAAAATGAATTATTTGTATAAGAATTATCCTGAAGAAAACAAACGAGAACTTGTCGGAAATGGATATATTTATTCTAGCAGATTAAATGACGATTATACTTTTTCCGATGAAGAAATTATCGAGAAACTTCGAACGAAATTTTTCGATATAGTTGTTTATGGGAAAGTTGGACCTGACGAATCGCATTCTGGTTCTCTCCCTAAATTTCCACTGTGGGAACACGTATTTAAACGTTACAAGAAAGATGAAATAATCTGTTTGTATGGTGGTGATGAACGTACAGATTTAAAAAATGATGATACTTATAGTAGACATTTATACTATACAGCTAGATATGCAACCTGTTTTGTTCGTGAACTTACGATAACACATCCTTAGGTTGACCAAAACCGGGGTTCTCAATGGGTATAAACGCCATTTTGGGTTGGTATAACATTGGTTTAAATATATTATTTTCTTCGTATTTACCGGATTCAACTGATTGTTGAGTATATTGAGTACCACCCCAATTAGGATCCATAGGATTATCACTGGTTGCGGTTTTTTCGGTGGAATCGTGAACCTGATCTACATTCGTATAAACTCCGACGTATTGGCCGTAAGGATCAAAACTATTATAATTACCAGCATTGTAGGGGGGATGACCTCGGGTTGCGTCTAAAACCTTGGTAATAGCATTATTAACTTTTTGTTCCGGAAGACCAGTGATTAAAGGTAAACCGCCTTGGCCATCAAAAGGGCTCGGCCTTATACGATACACATCTTGCCCCTGAGCATTGTTTTCTTGTTGTAAAAACAATACTGGACAACTATTGCCTTCTTTACGCTGTTGTCCTAAATAGAATATATATTCGTCCAGGTTCAAAAATGGTATAGGATTGTTTTCGTCTTCGGGTTTTTTGGTATTATATAACAACAATTTATCCCCCTTTTGAATAAGTAAGTCGGGACAATCACCACCATCACCATTTTCTAGACCTTCTGCTATACCCTTTGGTGTTAATATGACATAAATACCAGCTAAAAATGTGATGATTAAAAAAAGAACAAAAAACATTTTAATGCGTTTCATTTTTTAAACTTCTTACTTATATTATTAATATAATAATATATTATATATGCCAGCAAAGAGAACCGTGAATCGCCACAAAAAAACTCGTGGTGGTAGATCTCGTAAACATCGTCATACCGTAAGAAACTCAAAACCTGCTATTACTGTAGGACTTATTTACGCGAACTGGTGTGGTCATTGCCAGCATCTTAAACCCGAATGGAAAAAGATGAAGAAAGGAATGCGTGGTATGAATTGTCATTATTTAGAGATTGAAGATGCGGATCATCATAAAGATCGAAAAATAGCACACGTAAATAGCAGATTAAAGACAGGAAAGTTAGAAGCGAATGGATATCCTACCATATTTAGAATAAAAGGTGGTAAATTAGAATATTATCAAGGTGAACGCACAGCACAAGCTATGCAACAATGGTTTAAAGGCGGATCAGCAGAACAACCACAACAACAAGAAGTTAATAAAGTTCCCACACTAATGGAACAAATGTTCGGCGGACAAAAAGGGGGGTGCGATTGTGGTAAAGATACAGGGGTATTTACCACTTTGAAATAAGTGTAAAAGCCTCATAGAAAAATCCCAAATAAGGGAGGGGGGTTCGGGGGGAACCGTAGGTTCCCCTGAAAAATTGATACTGTTTATTTGCAAAAAGTTAATAAACACTAAATAACAAGAATCAATAGTAAGAATGGCATCCAAAATAACGATTAAGAAGAAGCCCATCATCAAAAAGTATTTCAAACTCTTTGACTTTCACGTTTACGATGAAGTGCAAGAATCCGATGATAGTGGGTCTGACAATGGCGAACCAAAATACAAAACAGATAACAAAATATTTGTTATTCAAGCATTTGGTGTGAATGAAAAGGGTGAAACGTGTTCGATTTATATCAAGGACTTTCAACCGTTCTTCTTTATTTTGGTAGGGAATCATTGGACAAACCGTGAAAAGACGGAATTGTTAAAGGATATACAGTCAAAACTAGGTAAGAAATACGAAAATTCAATTGTAAAATCCGAACTAGTCGAACATAATAAATTGTACGGCTTTACTGCAGGTAACAAAGACAAATTTATAAAACTCACTTTTAAAAATACGGATACAATGAATCGTACGAAGAATCTCTGGTATACGTATGTGGAAGGCGGTGAACGAAAAAAAACTGGATATAAATTTGGTGGACTTCCTCTTGAACTTTATGAAAGTGGGAATATTCCACCCTTACTCCGGTTCTTTCATATTCACGAAATTTCACCATCAGGTTGGGTATCCTTTGTTACTAGTCGTGTTATCAAACCGGCAATCCAAACAACGACGTGTACTTACGAATACATTTGTCCACTGGAAGCACTGAAACCCGAACCTACCAAGGTGGACCGCGTTCCTTTCAAAATTTGTTCTTATGACATCGAAGCGAGCTCAAGTCACGGCGATTTCCCTGTCCCTGTAAAATCTTACAAACGATTATCCAGCCAAATAGTTGACACATTTCAACGACAGTCCGCATTCATCAATGATTCGGCCAAGGCGGCACAATTTCTACAAAAATCGATTATGACAGCATTTGGACACGATAAATTCGAAGGGGTTGATCTAGTTTATCCAAAACAAGTCCCTAGTAAAGAACGTGTAAAATCATTGATACAAATATTGATCAAAGAGACGATTGAAAATGCGAAAAAGGCAGGCACCGAAGACAATAGCAAATTGTTAACCATTGACAGTATGTTTGAAACGATGAACGAGAACCAAGGTCAATGTGGCGTTGAATTGGATTCTTCCGAAGATGTGGTCGCTATGGACGAACGTGGTATGGACGACCCCGCCGCAGGATCAGACGATGAGGAAGTAGAAGCCGTTGTAGAAAAAAAGAAAACAGTACAAAAAAAGACAGCATCCAAATGTCCCGACACCATTTTGGATATTTTATTAAATAAAGAGCTAAAACGTGACGAAAAGATCCAAATAACCAATGATGTTTTCACGCGTATCTTTCCCAGATTGGAAGGTGACAAAGTGACGTTTATAGGAACAACCTTCTTACGTTACGGTGAACTACAACCTTATAGAAACCATTGTTTGGCACTCGGATCTTGTGACCCGGTCGAGGGGGCAGAAATTGTCGCAGTTGATAATGAAAAAGACCTATTGTTGAAATGGACCGATTTGATGCAACAAGAAAATCCCGATATCATTATTGGTTACAACATATTTGGTTTTGATTATAGTTTTATGTTTCACCGAGCCCAAGAAAACGAATGTGTTCACGATTTTATGGCACTTTCACGAAAAGTGGGGGAACTCTCCTGTAAACCTAAGCGTGATAATCCTTCTGAAATGGCCATTGAAAGCACGAAGCTAGCAATTGCATCTGGGGAATATGATCTCCAATATTTCAAGATGACCGGTAGACTTCAGATCGATCTTTACGCTGCATTTCGCCGCGATTTCATTATGTCGTCTTACAAATTGGATGATGTTGCTGGTCAATTTATTAGCGATGATATTAAACGTACGGAGCATCTAGTTCACGAACAGTTTGGTCAGGTGACCGAGCTCTATACCCAAAACTTGATGGGAATCAATGTCCACGATTTCATTCATATCGAACTATCAGGGTATACTACGGACTACCACAAAGGTGGTCATAAATTCAAAATCCTGGAGATTATCCGAGGGAAAGAGGTTGTAGAAATAGTAAAAGGTGAAGAAAAAACCAATACCTACAACGTGTTGATCATTCAAGGTCGCGAATCTTTCGAAAAGGGGAAATCGATCAAATGGACAATGGCCAAAGATGACGTATCCCCCAAAGACATTTTCCGATTAGCGAACGGTAGCTCGAGTGATCGAGCCATTGTCGCAAAGTACTGTATTCAGGATTGTAACCTGGTTCACCATTTGATGAACAAAATCGATATCATTACTGGTCATTCCGAAATGGCGGCGATTTGTAGTGTTCCTATTAGTTTCCTCGTATTTCGTGGACAAGGGATTAAGCTGACGAGTTTCGTAGCCAAAAAATGCCGGATCAATGGGATGTTGATGCCGGATTTAGAAAAATCCCACGATTTTGACAAGTACGAGGGGGCCATTGTGCTACCACCCAAATGTGCAATGTATATTGACAACCCGGTGGCTTGTGTGGATTATTCGTCACTTTATCCTTCTTCAATGATTAGCCAGAATTTCTCGCACGATTCGCTCGTGTGGACCAAAGAGTACGATCTGGATAACAAATTGATCAAAGAACGAGGTGAACGAGATCATACTGGAGAATACAAATATGATAATTTGCCCGAATACCATTACATTGACATCGAATATGATAATTTTAAATATTTGCGTGCCAGTGGTCAGAGGGCTGAAAGCCTTCTAACTAATAACTTAGCAGGTGACCTACGGTCACCGAATAAGCTTAGTGCGACAAGATCAGTACCGAAAAAGACCAAAGTAGGTAAGATTGTATGTCGATGGGCGCAACTTCCTGACAACAAAAAATCGATTTTACCCTCGATTTTGGAAGAACTATTGAAAGCCCGTTCAGATACTCGTAAACTCATTAAGAGTGAGAAAGATCCATTTATGCAGAATATTTTGGACAAACGCCAGCTCGCTTACAAAGTCACAGCGAATTCGCTCTATGGGCAGTGTGGATCCCGTACCTCGAGTTTTTATGAGAAAAATGTGGCTGCATCGACCACAGCAACCGGTCGTATGATGATTATCTATGCGCGTCGTATCATTGAAGAAGTCTATGGAGACAGGATTTATGATACCGCACTGCAAGGACCAGTTCGTACTAGAGCCGAATATGTCTATGGTGATAGCGTGGCAGCTTATACTCCTGTATTGATTCGAATTAATGGAACCAAAATGCGTACGTTTATTAGTGATTTGGCCAGGCGATGTGGAAATAACAATTGGCAAACTTGTACTGAAGAAGGGAAACAATCCAAAGAGTATTGTGAATTACAGGACACAGAATCTTGGACGGAAAAGGGGTGGACCAAGCTGCACCTGGTCATTCGTCACAAGCTGGCACCCCATAAAAAAATGGTGCGTATTGTCACCGACAATGGCATCGTGGACGTTACTGACGACCATTCGCTGCTTCTACCGAGTGGACAAGAGATAAGCCCCAATGACTGTCAAATTGGTACCGAATTGTTGCATTGCAATATGGCAAACATCTACGAAAGTGCTGACGAAGAGCGTTCGGAGAACTATTGCCCCAATACTAACCTGTTTTACGAAGAAACCATTGACCATACAAAGTATCCGGGCCAAATTTATCAAGAAACGTTCGATAAATTAAAAACGGGCAAAATTCACAAGGGTCAAAATATAATCATCCACCTATGCTGTCCTGAAGAGAATGAGTTATTGGTCGAAATTGTTCGGCAGGCGTGTTCCTTTCACGGAACCCATTTAAAGACGGCGTACAGTGTTTACAACCTATGCTGTCCTGAAGATAAACAGTTATTGGTCGAAATTGTTCGGCAGGCGTGTTCCTTTCACGGAATCCATTTAAAGACGGCGTACAGTGTTTATACTAATTCGTATGTATTGACCTACGACCCCAATGATAAGGAATTGAATAACCGTATCAAATCAATAATTGAAATTCCATACAAAGATTATGTCTACGATCTAACCACAGAAAACCATCATTTTGCCGCAGGAATCGGCAACTTGATTGTTCATAACACGGATTCTGTATTCTTCACATTCAACTTGGAAAATGCTGAGACAGGTGAAAAAATTGTGGGGAAACCGGCACTCGAAATGACAATTGAAATCGCTCAGGATGCAGCCGCACTTTGCAGTCAATGGCTCAAACCACCAATGGATCTAGCGTATGAGAAAACCCTAATGCCATTTATTCTGTTGTCGAAAAAGCGGTATGTCGGGATGTTATACGAAGAGAATCCGAACAAGGGGAAACTGAAGTATATGGGTTTACCATTGAAACGTCGTGATTCGTGTGATTATATGAAGGATGTCTATGGAGGTGTACTAGATATATTGATGAAAAGTACCGATATTACGTTAGCAACGACACATTTGCAAGAACGACTGGAAGACTTGATCAAGGGAAACGTATCTATGGAAAAATTGGCAATTACCAAAGCACTCCGATCAGAATATAAAAATCCAGAATCGATTGGACATAATGTGTTAGCAGAGCGTATTGGTAAGCGTGATCCAGGAAACAAACCGAAATCAGGTGATCGTATCAAGTTTGTATTTGTACAGAATGACAATAAAAAAGCGCTGCAAGGAGATAAGATAGAAACACCCCAATTCATTGTAGAAAATAAGTTGCAGATCGATTACAATCACTATATTACGAACCAGATTATGAAACCATTGTTGCAGCTCTTTGGATTAGAAGTAGAAAAAATATGGGCAGCAAAAGGGGATCAAAAACGTCGTATTGAATATAAAAAGGCTATCAAAAAAATGGAAGAAGAATTTCCAGATCTTGAAATTTTTATGAAGAAGAAGGAGAAGTATTGTGCTGCCAGAGTAAAGGAACTATTGTTTGATAGGGTCTTGGAGAAAATCCATAACGATAAGAATGGGATTCGACAGATCACGAATTGGTTTGTCAAGTCCTAGGGATCAATTTCGTTTTCATAGAATTTTAAATGCTTTGTTTCAAAAAGATGTAAATTTAATTTTTGTTCTATCTTTCCTTCAAGCGTTTGTATAGTAATTGTATTTTTTGCAACATTTTTTTCTATTATATAAACAACTTCACAAGGATTGCCTGAATTCATCATAAAATACAAATTGTTATCTCGAATATCATTCAAATTAGATATGGGGGTTTTCTCTTGATAATAGATCCATAGAGGTGTACCATTACGTGTAAATGCCATTATTGATGATATTGTTGTTATTATTGATATTGATAGTTTTTTATAAGAAAAAAGTATCAATTTTATACAAGAACTCCCTTGCAAATAATACACTGAGCTGCGCTCAGTGTAACATAAGAGGTTATACGGCTTCGATCTTCGATCTCCACCGTATGTCTCACCGACTTCGGATTGGCATCCTCCGTCGTTGAGACTAAATTGAAATACCAAAGTTCTCTTCTTCTTTCATAATCTTGCATATATTTCTGGTTTTATAGACATAACAAAGATCAATTAACTCTTCATTGAGAGGACTACTATATTGTATCATTTTAATGGATTTTTGCCGTTTATGTTGTTCAGAAGAAAGATGTTGTTTGTGATTTTCCTTGGTTGTTAATTTAGTATTACAAATATTACAAGAGTATCGATGCCATTTTTCCATTTTTTTATTATATTCAGCTTTGATCGCATCACTTTCAATGTAATCTTGAATTGTATACGTTCCTGATTTTACAAAAACATAGTTTTTTATTTTTTCGTGTTGTTCTTCAGTAACTGGTGGTATTAAAAATTGAGGTATAATTTTGTTTTGTAAAAGTACCAGTTCTCCATTGCAATCTTTTTGATAGATTGTATTTTTATAGTGCCAATCAGGATAAAATAATCCGTAAGGTTTCAAAATGCGTTGAACTTGCTTTAATAAAAATGGATCTACAGGCCTATTTCCTGAGTGACCGAGTTGCAATGCACCGCCGGTGCAATCAATAATACGATCGTACGAATCATTTTGTGCAAATGTCCATTTTTTTGTTAAATCAAATACAAAATCGGGTTTCACTTCTTCCTCTTCGTCCACACAATCGTAAGGGTCATTGAACCATTCGTCGACATCAATAGGACTACATCTAGTATATAGTTCTTTTTCTTTTTCATAGGTTCTCCCGTGACCTAGTATAAGAGTTTTCATAATAGATAAAAATATTGTTTAATTATTTTTATATTATATTTTACCTGAATATAAAACAATGTTAGCTATATTCGCGAATAAATGTAGACCACTATGGCAATAAGCTGACAACCAATATCGTCTCATACTGTAAAAATAGATTCCGAATAAATAAAACTGTGCAGCTGCACCCATAAAGACCAGTGATATATCAAGATGTTCAGCGTTGTGTGAAAAAGCATAGTATGTTTGATAAATAATCGCGAAAATAACGAACATAATATCTACATATCTTCGCCAAGAATAGTCAGGGTGATACCAATAATTGATAGAAGTTAAAAAAACACCGGCAGGTAGAAGTACCAGCATATAATGGCTCTGATAAAAAGCATAAATAGCGGATATAATGCTTATCCACGAAGTTCTCCAAAGAAAATTAGATTGGTCTTTCGAAGGAAAAATAGATAAAGATGGTAGCATAAAGTATATAAATATTTGTTGTGAAATATTTATATCGGTTATGGAGGTAGAAAAATATGTTGCGTATAATACGGGGCCATTGGTTCTCTCATCTACCTTTTTCTTAGTACCTTGCATTTATACAATTTACAATAGTATGCACTTCTTTACAGTATTATTGATATTGACTTCAGGAATATCTGCAAATTATTGGCGTAAGGCAATTTACGGTTGGAGGAGAACCTTGGATCTATGGTTCAGTAAGATATCTTTTACTATTTTTGTAACTAATCAATTGATGTATATTTGGATCATACCACCTAACCATATAGGGTTCTCCAGAGAGAACATAAGATACTATTCTAGTATTGTTTGTTTTGGTAATATGGTATATTTTTATTATTTATCTGAAAAATCATATCATAAAAAATTAGAACAATGGTCATCTTCCGGCGATTTCGCCGAGCGAAGCTCGGTTTCATCTCTGGAAGATCTAGGTTTTGCTACGCCACTTCGTGGCTTTTCAAAACCTTCAGAGGGTCAAAGACCCTCAACAACTATCTTCAAAGGGTGCAATGCATCCAGTGAAGATTGGAGAACCTATCATTTTATTTTTCATATATTTGTAGCATTAGAACAACTTATCATATTGGAGGCTATTCCCCAAACTATTTCGGGAACTTTGCACCCTTAATAGGCGTTAAACCTCTTGACCTGAATAATAAATGTCATAACAATTTACCCTTATAGGAGGAGGGGGTTTCAGGGGTCCGAGCCCGAAGGGTTCAACCTTGTTGAGCTTCGCTCAACTTAGGGAACCTACGGTTCCCCTGATCTATAGGTTCGTCTCAACCTGCAATTGAAAAATAAGATTTTGGGATGCATCCGGTAAATTTCGTGTAGGATCAAGATGTATGTTCTCCGAAAGTATATTATTAATATCAGATGCAAAGTTCTGGGCGATTTGTTGCAATAAGTTTTCATAACCAGGAAAATTTTGTGATAAATCATAAGCTCTATTTATGGAACTAGTAGGAAGAGGCTCTAGAGGGGATGGTTCCGTGGTAGTATCAGGTCTTGTTCCTGTACTTGCAGTAAAATCTCGAATATCATACCTGCAAACCGGACAGCGAACATTGGTCTGAAACCAATTTTGTATGGATTGTTCGTTGAATGTATGCCGACAATGTTTTATTTGGCGAACAGGTTCTCCCTCTTGAAAATCTTCCATTGTAATAGGACACGTAGTATTAATGTTCTCTGCTCCTTGTTGAAAGGGTATTAATTGTGTGGCGTTTTCAATTTGTTCGAGGGTAGGTCTAATAATAATATTCTGAAAGAATCTTCGCATAGCAGCACCCTCCTCTGCGCGAATCGTAGGACGATATAAAATGTACGAAAACAAATGATCATTATTATTATTATTATTTCTAGATGGTACTGGTAAAGGAGGAGTAGGATCGGTAGGTAATTCCGTACGAATATCGGGACCATTTACTGGATTTGTCCATCCGGGCGCATAAAAACTACGATTACGTTCGTCTAATATAGTCCGCATAACCTGTAGTGATAGTCCAACATTATTATTGTATTCTGACATATTAGAATTGTACATAACCATAATGTCACGCAAAGTTTGTAAATAAACCATATATTCACTATATTCGTTAGAGGTATTGTTCCGATAAGGTCCAAAATTAGGCCGCATATTTTCCGCTGGACGCGTACCAAAATCCTCCGAGCGCTGCTGATTTAGTTGTTGAGCCACCTGACTTGATCGCAGTGGTCGTAGCATTTCTTCAGCTAATTGTTGTATTTCGTTCTCTAACGTAGTAACATTATGGTTATTATTATCCATTAATGTAGTAATATAAAGATAATTGTCTATATATTTACAAGGCATAAAAATAAAACACTTAAACCAATGGATCTTTCCAAATATAAAGACAAAGGAAAAGTTGGATTAGAGAACTTGGGAAATACGTGTTTTTTGAACGCTTGTATGCAGGTTTTAAGTAATACGTACGAATTGAATCATTTTTTAGATTCTAACAAGTACGAACGCAATTTAAAGAAGGATTTACCAGATACCAACATCTTATCAGAATGGAATGATTTGAGAAACGTAATGTGGAGTGGCAATGGTGTGATTACTCCTAACAAATTTGTATATAATATACACAAAATTGCCGAGATAAAGAACAAGGATATATTTACAGGTTGGGTACAGAATGATATGCCCGAATTCTTGTTATTTTTTATTGAATGTGTGCATAATAGCATTTCCCGAGGTGTAAATATACGCATATCCGGTAATACTGAAAATAAAGTAGATAAGATGGCAGTTGCTTGTTATGGAATGTTGAAGGAAACTTATTCCAAAGAATATTCTGAAATTATGGATTTATTTTATGGTATTTATATCTCTGAAATTAGTTCCAGAGACGTAGCTCGTAAGAGCGACGATGATGGAACATACGGTGCTGCTGAGCCGTATGTCTCATCATCCGCCGATAATCCTCTTCGAGGATTATCTAAGGATGATCTAGGTTTTGCACCGCCTGGCGGCTTTGCAAAACCTTCATTCGAAGGGGATAAATGTCATTCGATGAAACCCGAGCCCTTTTTTATATTAGATTTACCGGTGTGGGATATTTCGAGAAGTATGCCAGTAAACAAATTGGAAGAATGTTTTGAATTATATTGTAAACCGGAATACTTGGAAGGTGATAATGCGTGGTATAACGAAGAGACAAAACAGAAGGAGAATGTAAAAAAACAGATTACTTTTTGGAATTTTCCGAAAGTATTGGTGATTGTTTTAAAACGGTTTAGTCCAGATGGACAACAAAAATTAAATTCTATGCTTGAAATGCCGATTGATAATCTAGATTTATCAAAATATGTGCGCGGTTACAATCCACAGTCGTATAAATATGATTTGTACGGAATATGCAATCATATTGGCGGAGTATTGGGAGGCCATTATACAGCATTCGTACGTAATTCTGAGAACCAGTGGTTACATTACAATGATAGTAATGTTGAGATAGTTCCTCCGGGAACCAATGTGGTTACCCCTGCAGCTTATTGTTTGTTTTACCGTAAAAAAAATAACTTGGTATAATATACCGAATTTTATTATGGGTTCAACAACAAGTAATGCTGCAAATCAAACAACAAATAATGCATCATCATCAGCATCAGACCTTACTGGCGTGGTTTTCAATAAAACAAATTATATTTTTATACTCTGGTTTTTAGCAATATATGTGGTGGCCTATTTTTTCATAGGGTTTTTCTTCAAAAAAACAGACGAAGGAACAAGTTTTTTACTTCGTATAAGTCGCGGAATTGATTTTATTGTGTTAATTGGTCTATTGATTTTTTTGTTTACCTCTTATTTCACGAATACAGAAGCACAACGTGAATCCACCTATACGAAGATTACCACAGAATATTCTACATTTATTAATAATCCTACTTCGATCATTACCATTGTTATTTCATTGATTATGTTTTATGTATTATTATTTTTGTTTCGCGTACCAATGTCTTCTGATATGAAACCAATTACTGTGTCTCTTTTAGAAATGTTGGGCTGGTTAACATTTATTATTATTTGTTTCGTTGATTTTTTTAAATACGGGTTGAACCTATCATTAACTGCATTGGCTGCTAGTGCAACAAGTTCGGATGTATTACCTTCTGGGCCTCCTATGATAAGTAAATCGGTATCAGTAGTGAAAGATGCCAGTGGAAATATTGCCGGCAATTTGGCTTTACATCCGCCAGTGCAACAAAACGAAGTATTTAATATTTCGAACAATTTGTATACGTACGATGATGCACAAGCGATTTGTTCGGCATACGGCGCTGAATTGGCGAATTATGAACAATTAGAAGAAGCATATAGTAATGGGGCAGAATGGTGTAATTATGGGTGGTCGGACGGTCAAATGGCTTTTTTCCCTACCCAAAAATCGACTTGGGATAAATTACAGAAAACCACCGACAGTAAGAACAATTGCGGACGCCCAGGTATTAACGGAGGGTATATGGCGAATCCCTATATTAAATTTGGTGTAAATTGTTTTGGTAAGAAGCCGGCCCCCACCGATGCTGATTTACAACGTATGGCTGCTAATAATGAAGTGAATGTTCCCAAAAACCCCGCGGATTCATTATTAGACTCTAAGGTACAATTTTGGAAGGACAATGCGAGTAGATTGTTAGTTATGAATTCGTTTGATAGAGATCAATGGTCCGAGTACTAAAATAAGGGAAACCTAGGTTTCCCTTATGATCCCTTCCTTTAATTATGTTAGCTTATTTGGTAACATAATTAATGTTTTTTCTGTTTTTTATTACCCCTAATCTTCTTAGTTTCATTGTTTTTAACACGTGATTTTGCCGAGGTTCTCTTCTTCGCCTTCTTAACAATCCTATTGATTAATTTGTTAAATTTGTCTTCATCAATCACATTACAATCTTTATGTATTTCTGGATTTTGCTTGATATGTTGTATTTCATTGATTTGTTTTCTAGATAAATAAAGACCTACAGGTATACCTAATCCACTAAATCGAGAACTTTTTGCGTGGTTATCTGCGGTCGAACCACCTAAACGTTCTCGCATTAATGCATCATTGTCCATAACTTCACGCAAAGGATAAATAGCTGCGACTAACTCATTATTACTATTTTTTTGATATTCGAATTTTGAACTAAAAGACATTTACTTATAGTATTATTGCATTTATTTTTCGATTGTTTTCCTTATGTCTAGAGAACTTGTAATTTCACGGTTCTCCCTTAAAAACTCGATAACATAATCAACTTGTTCTTCATCGTGAATTATTTTTTTCAAACAGGATTCGATGTAACCAAAGGTTAACGCAGAATACTCCTTTTTATCATACATTCTTATTTCAGCCAAATGTTCTCCATCTTTGATTTTAATTTTGTTTTTAATATTGTTATCAGTAATATACTTGCAAATATGTTCAGATAGTTCACTCTTTTTTTCACGCATTTTTTTTGTTTTTTCATTGATGGATTTTAATTGTGTGTCCAAGAGAACCCACATAGTAATATTGTCTTTAAAAGATGAATCTTTTTTAGTGTTTACAATCTCCATAATAACTTTGTATAACCAATATAAAGTTATTTATTTAACGACGATGTCTGCGATGAGAACGTCTTTTGGATGAACTACGACGGCGTCTGGACATAGCTTGGTTGGCAACCAATAAAACAGCAGGAACTGCTAAATCGGTTAAAATAGGATTACCACCTTTCCTCCTGCGTCGTCTACCACCCATCATAGGGGCGGGAGATAATCCACCGATAGTTGCAGCATTAGGACTAGCATCACCACCACGCATAGCGGCAGCGGCTTGTGCGTTCATAGCGATCACATTCGTAGCGGGTGAAGCAGCGTGTTGTCCGTCAATACCACCATAAACCGCTTGGGCATAACCTGCACCATCTCCACCCATAATCATTTTATTGCGATAAGCTCTAGAGCATCTCTTGCGATATCTACGATGTCTTTTTTGTGATCCTTTTTTACCTGGCATATATATTGTCCGGAGAAAACAAATTTTTTGTAGAAGTATTTTGGATTAAACGTATCAAAAGAACTAAAATAGCTAAAATAACTAAAAACAAACATAGGTTATAAAAACAAAGCAACCATAAATAAACGTATATCTCGTTATACATAATTTGTATTAAGGGTTTCATCATTTCACGAATATCTTTGCGTATATCCTGATCTTGTAAAAAAGAGATGCAAGCATTTCTTATGAACCTGGAATTTTCCATCTTATAAACTTTCATCATTTTCTATAGGGTAATAATCCGCGTGTATTACCTATTAAAATTTTATGTATTCTATGTAAATGGAAATCTTTGATACGAACGATTCATTTGATTTCGAAAAATTAGTATTGACCAAACCAAGTTCCATTACTGGCGGCAATTACTTTATTCGATTTTTAGTGAATAGTCAACCTCTCTATATACAACCGCCTAAATGTAAAACACGACAAGGAATAGTACGAGCTGGAAAACGTCTCTATTCTGATTTAATGTTTACGAATGAAAACGAGGATTTCATACGGTGGATGGAAAATTTAGAGAACTATTGTCAACAATATATTTACAAAAATCGTGAAAAATGGTTTGAAGGAGAAATGGAATTGCACGATATTGAGAACTATTTTACATCTCCATTAAAGCTATTTAAATCGGGTAAATATTATCTTGCACGCACCAACATAACGGTTGTTTTAGGTAAACCGGTGCTTAAGATCTATGATGGTGACGAAAAAGAAGTCGATTTCGAAAATATCGGCGACGATACGAATGTAATGACTATTTTAGAAATACAGGGAATTAAATGTTCTGCTAAAAGCTTTCAAATTGAGATAGAACTTAAACAAATGATGGTTCTCCAATCTACCAATATTTTTGAAAAATGTATTATTAAAAATGAAGGGGGTACTGCTAATAAAACGGTTGACGACAAGTTTACGAAAGAAGTTTCTAGTCTAGGTGATGTCGGAGTCACCGAGACATACGGTGAAGGTCATTTTGCACCGCCGCAGGCGGCTTTGCAAAACCTTCAAAGACCGAAGCCGTATGCAGAAAAAATGGAAGAAAATTCTTCAAAAATTGGTGATGAAGAAGAAATGGATATGGTAGTCGATGATGTTAATGAAAATATTGTTTTTAAGACGGATGACGAAGTTATACCAGAGGATAATGTTGAGGAAGGTAAAGATATAGTTATCGATATTCCAAACTTATCAGAAGATGCAGCGAAAGATCCATTAATAGAAGAAGAAAAAAAATCAGAAACAGTAGAATTCGGTGGCTTGGAGGAAGTAGAATTTAATTTAGAAGAATTGACTGATCTAGAACCATTGGTCATTAAGAAGCGCGACAATGTTTATTATGAAATGTACAAAGAAGCTAAGAAAAAAGCTAAAATCGCTAGAGATTTAGCACTGTCAGCTTATTTAGAAGCTAAACGAATTAAGAATACTTATATGTTAGAAGATTTGGCTGACGACGATTCTGAAGAAGATTCTGAAGAAGATTCTGAAGAAGATTCGGAAGAAGATTCGGATGAAGAGGAAGACGTTGAGGATGAAGATGTTGGGGGTTTAGCAGAGCAACCAAAGGTTGCGTAGCTAAACCCAGATTGTCCATAGATAGCACTGAAAGTGCTATCGACGGACAATAATAATGAAGCAGGGAAAACCTAGAACCCGTGGTTTCTTTAGCAAAAAACCTTAAAAACAATAAATAATTTTATCCGACGTTTATATACAGAATGTTTAAAAAGGTCATTAGTGGATTTTCCAAGTTTTTCACCAAGGAACGTGTCATTATATTAGTTGTCTTTCTTATTTTAGCGTGGGCTCTCTATTCTTATTCTGGATCAAAAATGTCCATAATGGATACTATGGGGGATGGTTCATCTAACCCTTTACCAGTCCCTTCTGCTACCGGTGTAACAGCCCCTGCTGCCCCCACTGCTGCCACTACATCTAAAGGTGGATCAGTTCCTAACGGATATAGTGCCCAATCCACGGCCAATCCTTCGGATTTACTTCCCAGTGATGCCAACAGTCAATGGGCTTCATTGAATCCCGGCTCTATGAACCAAGGTGACGTATTAAATGCCAACCTTCTCCAAGCCGGTTATCATATTGGATTGGATACGATTGGTCAATCCCTTCGTAACGCTAACTTGCAATTGCGCTCCGATCCTATCATTGGTAAAGTAGATATTGGACCTTGGAACCAGAGCACCATCGAACCCGACCTTGGTCGTGTTCCTTTAGAAATTGGAGGTGGTACACGTTAAGCAGGGAACCTACGGTTCCCCTGCGACCCCTCCCTTAACTAAAATATAAAAATAATGTTACCTAATATGTTAACATTATTATCCTCTATTTTACATTTATTATGGTTTGGGGATACTGAACTATAATAAAGGTAAAGGGAGGGGTCGCAGGGGGTTAAAAACGCGAAGCGTTTTTAGACGTAGGTTCCTAAGGGCGCCTGCGGCGCCCAAGGTTGAGAGCCCTATGGGCTCTCTGACCCTGCTCTAAATCTATCTTTAATATAACAGTAAAGTAGGTTATATTAAAATGTCAGTAACAACAAAAAAATACCCGAATGATTTTAAGATCGTTTATGAAAAAAGTCATAGCACCCTTCCTCTCACAGCCTTGTATGTTTTTTGCGATGTCGGCCCTGTTTACGAATACGATAAAATGCGCGGTGCATCACATTTCATAGAGCATATGTGTTTTAAAGGAACTAAAAAAATCCCTCATTCTAAAGACATTTTCAACGAATATGCAAAGATAGGTGCTTATTTTAACGCATACACTAGCAAACGTTATACTTGTTATACGGTGAAATGCCAAGACGAATATATTCAGCATTCTTTAGACATTTTGTCGGATATGCTTATGAATTCACTTTTTAATGAAACCGAGTTTGATAAAGAGGAAAAGGTTGTTATGGAGGAAAACAACAATAATGATAACAAACCAGAACATCTTATCAATGATACTACAGATCGACTTATTTATGCAGGAAGTTCTTACGAGTTTCCTACAGATAACATTGATTATCACACCAAACGTTCATTACAGTATAAGAATGTTGTCGAATTCTATCACACTTATTATCATCCGAGCAATATGTTCATAAGTGTAGTATCAAATTCCTCATTCCATACCATCGAGTCTTATCTAAAAAAAACCATCTTCTTAAAAAAAGAGCGGACAAGCACGTGTGGAATTCAATTTATTAATCACAATCTTACTCCACAATCTCATATTAATATTCGACTTATTAAGAAACGTGGCGTGACCAATGTGCATTTAAATATTGCGTTTCGAACTAATGGTCAGAGGAGCTTTGCTCCTCAACAACTAACACAGAAGGTAGCAAAGCTACCTAATGGACGTTTTGCCAAGGAATCCCGAAGGGATTCCAGGTTGGGTTCCGAAGGAACCCCGACAGAACCGCCAGGTGGCGCAAAACGGCGATTCTCCATAGATAGCCCTAACGGGCTATCGACGGAGAATGAGTTTGGTCACGGCAATAAGGACAAATATTGTCTCAAGTTGTTAGAAAAAATTATGGGCGACGGATTGAATGGGCGTTTAATGATGATATTAAGAGAACGTAGAGGGTTGGTATATGGAGCTTCTGCTAATTCGGAGCAGTACGAACACTCTGGATCATTCTGTTTTTCTACGAAAACTAAGGTACAAAACTTTAAAAAAGTCTTACCATTAATGGTATCCATCATTTCAGATATGATCAAAAAAGGTATAACAAAAGACGAATTAAAAGTAGCCAAAGGTAACTTTAAGGGAACTAGTTTGTTAGATTTGCAGGACATTGTTACACAAGCGAGATACAATGGGGAAGAAATTTTGATGGGAGAAAAGACGGTTATACCTTACAAAGATCTGTATGAAAAATGTATTTTACCCATTACGATAGATGATATGAATCGTGTTATAAAACAGTATTTTACTGTTCAAAATATGTGCGTTTGTGTTTTAAGCGAAAAGTTGCCATCTTTAGAAAGTATTGAAAAGGTTTGCAACGAAATTATTTAGTCATAAAGGAGACGCTGCTTTCTTGAAAATATATACTTATAACTTATATTACAATGAACGTTGTTGTTGCTATTTACGCCGCTATTCTTTTCTTTGTTCTCAGTCCCGGAATCCTCCTTAGTCTACCCCCCAAGGGCAGTAAGATGATGGTTGCTGCTACCCACGCCGTTGTTTTTGCGGTTGTGTTGTACTTCACCCAGAAAATGGTCTGGCGTGCGTCTATGATGATGACCATGCCTTCCAGAGAGGGCATGGTAAAAAGAGAGAACAAAACCATCCCCCCCTCAAGTTAAATAATTATGTAACTTCATTGTATAGTATTTAGTATACAATGAATCTCATTGTTGCCGCCTATGCCGCGATTTTGTTCTTTTTGCTCAGCCCTGGTGTTTTGCTGCGTCTTCCTCCCAAGGGAAGCAAATTTGTAGTTGTTGCAACTCACGCTATTATTTTTGCGATTGTAATGGGACTAACCTGCAAAATGGTATGGAAATTCTCTATGGGTATGAGAATGGAAGGTATGGACGGAATGCCTGAAATGTCTGAAGAAGAGAAGAAAAAGGATCATGTTCAAGAATCTAGTCCATAAATTCTTTACGAAAAGGATTATGTAGTTATATTGTAACTAACTACATAATGGATAAATATGATACTTTAGGTTACTTCCTCATAGGATTTGTGGTAGTAGCCTCTATATTTATGTATTACCGTAGTTCCGATGATTTCCAGTTGAAATGCATTGTGTCAGGTGTGGACGGTGATAAATATTGCGTGAGAGAACGTGCACAATTGCAAAAAGCCGCGGATTTATTGGCAGAAGTTACGGAAAAATGCAAGGAATTAGTCGCTTACGTAGGTAAAAAACATCCGAGTGACGAACGCGTTCAGCGGTTGGTCGATGGGTTTAATCCACAAAAAGTGGTAGAGACCTTGCCGACGAGCGAATATACGGCCTATAGTGAGAACAAGGGGGAAAAATTGGCGTTTTGTTTGAATCGTGATAAAAAGGACAATTCTCGATTAATTGACATCAATACGCTCACGTTTGTGGCGATTCACGAATTATCACACGTAATGACGAAATCAATCGGACATAAGAGTGAATTTTGGGAGAACTTTAAATTTTTGCTGGAAGAGGCCAAAGCAGCGGGAATACATAGCCCAGTCGATTATAAAAAATCCCCGCAAGAATATTGCTCGATGAAAATATCAGACAATCCTTATTATGACGCATAAAGTTTAGGTAAATAGTTTATAATATTTTATGAATATTATATATAGATAAATGGTAAAACATTCAAAACGTAAAGGACGTATTCATCCTAAGAAACGTGGTTTTACGAGAGCTGCACGGACAGTAATTAGTGATATGGTGCAAGAGTTGCATATGCCTCATATGAAAGGTGGTGGTGTTGGTGATTTGGAAAAACAACTTGCTGATTATAATGCTGCTCAATCTAGAGCTAAAGCTGAAGCTAAGGCTGAAGCTGAAGCTAAGGCTAAGGCTGCTCAAGATTGTGCTCCTTTTGTTGAGAAGGCAAATGCTTTTGATGCTCCGATTGAATATAGTACAAATCCTTTATTCTGGGATCATCCTATCTTTAACACTGATTCTTATAAGGTCAGTATGAGTATTCAGTATCCTCCGAATACTAAATTAGTGTATTCTTACATTGAGGCAAGAGCAAAAGGTATGTATACACATACTGTATTTTTCGGATTAACTATCTTTATAAAACGTTACCTGATGAGACCTATAACTGAAGAACAAATTAGAGAAGCATATAAAGTTTGGAATCAACATTTAGTTCCATTTACACCAGAAAAACCAAAAGATGTGGTTACATCAGAAAAACCACAAGATCTGATTACACCAGTTACACCAGAACAACTCTTTACAACATATACAGATGAAACAGAAATTACCGATGATGTGTTAAATAAAACACTTCTTGGAAAATGGCTTTATATTTTAAGAAAATATAATGGTTATCTTCCTTTACTAATACGTGCTCCTGAAGAAGGAACTGTTGTTCCTATCGGTTTACCACTTGTATCAATAGAAAATACAGATCCTTATTGTTATTGGTTAACTACTTGGTTAGAAACATCTTTATTAAGGGCTGTTTGGTATCCAACCACTGTTGCCACACAAAGTAAATCCATTAAAAATGTTTTCAAAGGTATTTATGAAAAATGTGGTATTCTTGGCAATGAATTTGAAAAGGATATTAAGCACGGACTTCACGATTTTGGCGCTCGAGGTGTATCTTCCTATGAATCTGCTGGAATAGGAGCTGCTGCACATTTGGTAAATTTTAGAGGAACCGATACGTTTGCTGGAGCACTTACTATTAAGAATTATTACGGCGCCACAATTGGTGGCGGAGGTGGACCAGAAGATTACGACTTTTTATTAGCAACCTCCGTTCCTGCATCAGAACATAGTACAATGACTAGTTGGGGGCGCGCAGATATCGATAAGGATCAAGCCGTAGGTATTGATCCTAAAATATTAGACAGTAACACTTCTAAAAATATTATGGATGGTATGAAGTCATTTTACTCTGGTGGAGAGGCTATGGAGACAATTTTAACAAGTTTAAAAGGAGAAGAAGCAGCTTATGCCAATTTTTTACTGCAATATCCTCAACTTGTCGCATCAGTAGTGAGCGATAGTTATGATATATATAAAGCAGTTTATTGGTTTTGGGGTAAAACATTGAAACCATTAGTTATTGCACGAAATGAAACTAACGAAGCACCTGAGGGGAAACCATCACTTGTAATTCGCCCAGATTCTGGTGATCCATTAACAAGTATGTGTCGCCTTATTGTATTATTGACACTTCAGTTTGAAGATAAAATTATTATTGGAGAAAAAATTGGAGAAGACATTAAACAAGGAAGAGCGACCTATCAAAATCTTAAAGATTTCAAAGAAAGAGAACCAAATGGATACATTTGGTTAGAACGTATAAAATTGTTACAAGGTGATGGTGTAAATGAACAATCTGTTACTAACATCTTGAGGGCAATTACTAAAGATTTTTCAGCAACATCTCCAGTATTTGCATCAAAAGACAGAAAAGAAAAAGAATTCAAAAGTTTTGAGGATATTGTTGCTATCACAGATGATGAGGCGAAAGAAAGTAGAAAAAGTCCTATTTTGTTTGGAATTTTTGGTGGAAAACACGAAGAAGGTGCAGTAAATACAGAAAAATACGATGAAAATTACACTAATAATGGTAATTGGAGGGATGACGAAATGATAATTTACAAAGAATGTTTTAACAGACGCGGAGTAACATTAGATTCATTGTTTAGTCCTAATCATAAGTGGGATCCTAGAAACATCGGGTTTGGTATGGGCGGAGCATTACTACAAATTTTAAATCGTGACACCCAGCGTTGGGCAATGAAATGTTCTTCTATATTTAGAGATAATAATGGTACCTATGAAGAATTATCAGTAACAAAAGATCCTATTACTGACCAAGGAAAAAAATCTAAAACAGGTTGGGTAGAGCTATATAAAAATAAAAATTCTGATGGTTTTGCTTATGCAATTAATACAGAATCTTTGAAAAAATCACTCAAACGTATTGGTGTAACAAAACAAACTAATATTGATAGTATTTTAAAAAAATACACTGGTAATAATAAAAAACGTACCGTAAATTATAAAGGGAATATTCTTGAAGAAAAAGAAGCAGATGATTGTAATGAAGAATCATTTAAAGATTTTTATTTTTTGGAAAGAGATACATTAACCCCAAACCTCTTAGATACTTTATCATTTTCAGAAATTAGACTGAAAGCTAATACCGGTTGTGGAGATTGTAAAAACACACTAGTTTCTAAAACTTACGACAGTAACCCATCGAATTTAAAAATTAGTAGTTCTCAATTATTCATTGGTTTTAATGCTGAACCGGCAAATTCATCAGAAATACAACAAGAACAACCAGAAATACAAGAAGAACCAGAAATACAAAAAGAACCACAGAAACAACGACAAAATCTAACAACAAGAATAACACAATTTATGCCTTTTGGCAGAAAAACGGCAGAAAAAACGGCAGAAAAAACGGCAGGAGAACAGTAAACAGTAAAAAAGTTAACTCAACGTTTTTTATAAAAATGTCGGCAAACGCTACTCACACTACTTGTTTCCGATGATGACGCACTAGATATCGAAAATCCGGAGGAAATGAACGGTAACATTCCTCGTATCACAGTTTCGTCATCGTATGTTATTTTTTTACCTGAAGATGTATCAGAAGCTATACTATTTATAGAATTTTCAGGTTTTTTTACATATTGATGCAATAAAGCGGGTTGGCGTGTAACAGCAATTTGATTGGTCCATCCCTCTTTCTTTTCTCCCTTGAAAAACATATACAACGGAACTTGCACTGTCGATGACAATATCGGCCGCTGGCTATAACCGTTCTCTTCCAAATAAATACAAATATCTTTGTGCAATGACAAAATACTTGTATTATGATGCGACCGTCGCAAACATTCACAGAGTGCGTTCGTAAACGCCCCCGTACGCTGATCCATTATATTCGTCGTGTCCGCACTCGTCTCATCGTCCCGGCACCCACTCAGAACAAAGATGTTCTTGTTATGAATCAACAATTTGTTGATTCGCGTCGACGCCAATACACCTTTGTCATATTGCGTTGACCAAGGCATATCGCAAATTGTCCCACTATGGCAACAATCAAAGGTTAAAATCGCCGTGCATTTGATTCGCCGAATAATATCGTACAAATCGCAGTCGACTATGCAGCCCTCTTTTAAATAATCTACCGGAACAATTGCCTCAACATGATTCTCATTTGTTACATTACAATTCTGGTTTTGTATTTGAGAACCGTGACCGCTGTAATGCAGCCAAATTTCATCTAAACTACTCGATTCTAGCACCAGTCCTAGTATTGAATCATAAATATTATAATAAGTAGGGCTCGGGAATTTCGCAGCATCATCGTCACGAAGTATGACAATGTTCTGTGGATCATAATCGTAGGCGTCAATCAACATATTGCGCATATTGATGGCATCGTTGATACAACCTTTCAATGAAATACCCGAAACATCAATATAATCAATGCCAATTAACACAGCTTTTTTCATTTATATAGGTTCTCTTTTATAATATAATTTTTGATTATAAAATATACCGAAAATATAAAGATTATGGAACAACAAAATATTGCTGTAATACCACCTAAGAAAACTACATATACTTTTTGCATTTTAGATTCCCACGGCGCGCCGAAACAGTTTATTTTATGTGGAGGTACAACCCCACAAATGGCTGATGACGAAATAAAACTTCAGCTATTTAGCGATGATCAACAGCGTCTTATGCTCGATACGTTTCTACCCCCGCCCACTTTTCACCAAAGTTCTCAACAAATCCATCCGGATGATTCTATCCGTACCATAAAAAAGAAACTGATCCACGAACTAGGATCGAACAATGTTTGTTACGAAGAAATCTATTTGTTCTCCAATCACCCCGAAAAAATCCCCTTACTAGCAGCTTACCAACAAATCACCGAAAAAGAACCTGCGAAGTTAGGTAAGGGGGCTACCCGCTTGGAACGTCAATTGGTAGAATTAGAGAACATTTCGACCGAATTAGATAAGAGAACTTTGGGGCAATTTTTGTTCAATTTGAAACAAAATGATGATCAACTAGAAGATAAAACATTCTATCAATATGAGGATTTATTACCTGTATTCAATAACAAAGAATCTATGGTATCCAAATCTTTGGGACAACGGTTTGCTAAGAATTTCCAATATTTATTTTCTGGAAATCCGTTTGACATTTTAACCGGGGATGGAGAACCTGTGTTTCAGAGAAGTAAACAGAACGATTTGTATGTTTTTGAGAACCATTTACTTATGAACTATGAAAAAGCAGAAAACAATATTATTTATGTATGTTTGGCAAAAAATGTTCTCGATTATGCTACCGAAATGTCCATTACTCCCAGTTATTTATTAGATCTTTATTTTCCATTACTTTTTAAAAGGGGAATAGTCAACGCAGAAACGTTTGAGGAGAACCATCAAGCGTTGATTGCACAAAACCGGGATCTTATTAAGGACACAACCATACGCCTTTTTGATACGATAGATGCCTTTTATAATATTTATAATGGGAGAACCCAAGAATTGTCTTATTTAGATAGGGGAATAGAATCTTTTGATATAGTTCTCCACCCTGACTTTGATGTCCCGTTACCTCTTGATATTATTTTTAAACAAATTCATACGACAAAAACAATTCCCTTTATAAAATACAACCCAGGATTACGCAGGGAAAATATGTTCCGCCTTTATTCGGAAGAAATAGCAAAAAATGGGAAGAAAATACCTATTTTGAAGAAAAGCCAGATTTATGCTATTTCAAAACAAACCGGTAAATTACGCCAAGTTTCTCTATTTATTCAGCACGAAACAACTAGGCAAACTATTGATCTTTTTATGGACCTCGAATACAACGGAAATATCCGGGTTCGTGGTAATACGTTAAAACCGATTTCAGTGAATGACCTGGAAACCATACTTTATAATGCGATAAATCCCATATTAATGGACATCAACGGGTTTATGGAGCGTTCGGGATATACGATTGCCCTTTTTGACAAATTGACAGATCGAAATGTAGAAATTATGCAGCTAGATTATGTGTGTAAAATCAATTTGAAACGCGCAATGAAATTGAAAAGCTACTTGGGCTGTTTAACTAGTCTGTTTGATATTACGAATACTGAATTGGATACATCCCGTGCTATTAATATGCAGTTTATACGTGTAGATAATTATAAAAAGATGACCGCTATATCGGCAATGATTACCGAAGTATTCCGGAGAACCAATAACCAAGAGGAGATTATTAGCGCGCTCATTGTGAATTATTCTATGGACCGTGATACTGCCCTAAAAGAAATTGTCAAATATTTTAATGAACATACTCGTATACAGGGTCAATATGTAAACAAAAGCGTAGATGTTGTAGATAATCCGGGATTTCCTGTGGTAATGTCGAAATCCCCTTTTGATGACAAGTTCTCGATTACAGTTTCCAACATTTCTTCTGTGGATTTCATTGATGTGTTACATATTTATTTTGATTCTATTTTACGTATAACACAATTTCCTGACACGATAGAACCTGCATTATTGAATAAAATGTCCGCATTATGTAGTTCGAAAAAAATAATTGTAAATGAAGAAAGTAATGTTGAGAACGTTATAGCTGTAGCCCCACTATTAGCTGCACCTATTATCTTTGATGAAGAGGAAGAGGAAGAGGAAGAAGAAGATGATGATAAATATTTGCCTGAGGAAGATGATGAAGTTGTGGAGGAACCTGTAGATGCAGAAGTAGAGGAACCACTAGCTGCAGAAGTAGAGGAACCTGTAGATGCAGAAGTAGAGGAACCTGTAGCTGCGGAAGTAGAGGAACCTCTAGCTGCGGAAATAGATGAAAGTCCTACTACAGGATCAAGCGACCGTTTTTTACCATCTTCTGACGAATCTACGACGGGTGGTGCTCGCAAAAAAGGTGCGGAAAAGAAAGAGGCATCACCCAAACAAGAAAAATCCAATATTTTTACCAAACGTATCAAAGAAAGAGAACCTTCACTAATATTGACAAAAAAACAAGGTAAGTTCAGTTCGTATTCGCGCATTTGTCCAGCGAATGTAAGTTTACAACCCGTTATTTTAACAGATGAAGAAAAGAAAAAAATAGACGAGGAACACCCCGGTTCCTATACAAACGCACTCCAATATGGTACAGATCCTAAAAACCCTTACTGGTATATTTGTCCACGATATTGGTGTTTAAAAAATAATTCACCAATGACCGAAGCCGAGGTTGCCAAGGGCGAATGTGGTGGAAAAATCATTCCTGACAACGCAAAAGTCCCACCACCAGGACATTTCATCTATGAATTTACCGACAACAAATACCATACCAATGAAAAGGGCGAATACGTATACCATTCCCCCGGATTCAAACCCGAACATTCCCATCCTGACGGAAAATGTTTACCTTGCTGTTACAACAAATGGTCCTCTTATAATATCAAGAACCCTAGTGAACAACAGCGTCGTAGAGAACAATGTGGGTTAGCTGATAACTATGTTTATACCGGTGAAGTAGACGAAAAAGGAGAGCGTATTAAAAAACTAGGTCCTGACGGTAAACCCATTCAAATAGCGACTGGAATGGACCAAGACATTGTGGATGATAAAAAGGGAAAAAATGCGGTGGTTGATCCTGACCGGCAAAAAAAGAAAATCAATATTTTCGGTGTGGAACGCATTCCTATTCCGCAATATAGATGGGGTTTTTTACCCTTATCGATCGAGCTCTTTTTACATACGGATAACAGCAAATTTGTAGTAAAGAACAATCCGGCATTGATACAACCTCATAAACGCCCCTTATTACGTTATGGGGTAGAAACATCCCAACATCAATCCTTTGTTGCAGTTCTAGCGGACATTTATAGTTACTTTCATAATCAACCCTTACAAACCATTGCTTTGATGCGCGAAACCCTGGCCAATTTACTCACATTGGACCAATATATTCGCTTGCAAAATGGCTCTCTCGCATCCATATTCAAACCTACCAAAAAGGCAACTACAGATGATACGACGGTTGAAAAATATGCGAATACTGCGTTTTATAAAAGCATTGATCTGGCCGCTCCCGCACAATACCATTTTCTGCAAGATACAGTTGCCTCTTTCGAGAACTTTTTAGCTTATTTGAGAGACGCGGATTCTATGATAGATCATACTTATTTATGGGACATTATTTCTTCTAACGAATCACCCCTATTTACGGGTGGTCTTAATATGATGATTTTACGTATTTATGACAACGATTCTACCGACAACGTAGAATTGTTATGTCCAACTTCGGCTTATTCGAGCAATATTTATGTCAAAGGTCGGGGGACAATCGTACTGTTATTACATAATGACTTCTATGAACCGATTTATTTGTACGAAGACAAAGACAAACAGTATCCGATCCCTACTGTAAAGATTTTTACGCAAAATGCGGGGACATTTGAATTAAAACAAATGCAGGTTATTTTTGATAAGATAATGGAAACAACCGGTAAATCTTGTAAACCTATACATAATCGACCGAGAGTTTACGAATATAAAGAGAACATTTCTGCCGAGGCTCTTTCCAATATCATTAAAAAAGAGGGGTTTACGATTCAATCTCAAGTTCAGAATTATCGGGGTAAGATCATCGGACTTTTGATCACTATCAATACAGATGATAAGGTTCCTATTTATTTACCTTGCTTTCCTTCGAATGATTTACCGAATGTCAATAAAATATGGATTGATGCGACCCCTTGGACAGATTATGTTACTACCCGTGATCGTTTGACCCAGATTAGCAGTCGAACCAAAGGGTTGATACGCTGTAAACCATTGGTAAAAGTAGTAGAAGACGGTCTAATTGTCGGGATAATCAGTGAAACCAATCAATTTATCTTTGTTGATCCACCCGTAGAAAATACGATCGAAGACGGGGTTCCAGTATTAAATGCCAGTGGTTATAAAGAAAAACAATCGTTCGCTATAGATCAGGTTCTCGCTACTAGCCGGGGTTTTGATGAAGAGCGTGTGAATACCGTACGTAATGTCGCATTAGAAACCCAATTTTATACCTCGTTTCGTACCATCATACGTAACTTATTGAACGATTATTTACATCGGGACATAAGACAACAGGTAATAGCAATATTAGAAGACAACCAACTTCTTTATACCGTAAAAGTCCGAAAAATAGATCAATTAATACGCAATGTAACGAGACAATCAGTACAATTTGTGGACGCGATTGATCCAGAAGCCCAAAAACAATTGGCGAATGCCGTCGACTGTACTACCAATTGCAGTATTGAATCATTTTGCATAAAGAAACGGGGGAAAATATGCATCCCAAAAAAGAATATGGTTAGTGGCTCAGATAATTCCATCCTATATTTTGTAAGAGTGGCTGACGAATTGGTGCGGTATAAACGCATCCAACTATTTATGTTAGAACCTCGTCGTTACTTGAACATTACGAATGTTGATTATAGTGTTAACCAAGATGAAGTTCTGATGTTGGCTTCTGTACTAACCGACGCCTATTTTGACGACTTGGAACCTTATAATAAAAATAAATATGTGAAGAACATTACGTATGAAAATGCCGAGATTTCTAGGACGAATCCTTTTTACCAACATTATTCTAACGGAGAATAATAACCGGTATACGGCTCCGAATTTCATCATCCGTCGATTTCACCGATCTTCGATCGGTTACATCTAAGGATGATCTAGGTTTTGCACCGCCTAGCGGCTTTGCAAAACCTTCATTCTATGTCGTATGTTTCATTCACTCCGCTCTCACGTGCTACGTTTATGAAACTAATCTTCTCGATCATAACATCAACAATAACAATAATAAATACAATAAAAAAGGGGTTAAGTAATGTTCCTGTTATGTAAATTAGTGCAGCAGTTGTTCCGATTACCGACGCTATCATTATTGTTTAGTTTCTATTAAACAATAATTCTTTTTATACTTTTATTGTAAATATTTTTTCATAATAATAAAATAAGGAGGGATCTTAAGGGAACCTACGGTTCCCTTAATTAGAACCCAATATCATAACCGTCATCGACACAATTGCCATTGTCCTCACGTTTAATCGCTGTCAGATTGTTATTGATTTGGACTTTGGCTTTACCACACGTATCGGAAGGATCCTCAAGTCCAAACGCTTTTTCTAGTTCTTTGTTTTTGTCTTTCGTATCGGTTTCTCGACTATCAATCTCACGCATCTTCTCAATATCAAGTACGAGCCCAAACGAATTTGTACCGATGAGCGAGTGCTGTCCCAACATCACATTGGCACTTACCCCTCTAGCATAATCGATTTCACCAAACCGAGAAGCGTCTAACAATACTTCGGTCTGGACTTCAAACGTGGCCTTGGAAATTGGACCAATGTCATCGTTCAAAATGCCGGATCTAAATATCGATACCATATCCTTCGTGCTCGTCATACGATCACAAAGTAAACTCAGATGATGATAATTAATATATACATCACTGAAGTCCATCACATCATAAAATTCGTTGTAAATGGTTTGGCGCGCTGCTTCAATACCTAATACATCAAATATCTCTTTGATATCATTACTGAATGTACGGTATCCGTCGATGAAATCGAGTGCAATTACTTCCATCAGATTGGTACCTGTCGTATCTAAAATCCAAACATCCTTCTGAATGAACTTGCCTTCGTCCTTCAAGACATTGTTCTGTAATTTGCGGGGAATAACGTTACGGATACCCTCTACACCACGTAATACAATGTTGTTAAGAAGTGCCTCTTGAAAGTTACGTAACATATAAATTTCGTCACTTTGATCGAGTGTGTCCGCAATTCCCTTTTGTTTCTTCGTCTTATTGAACACACTGCTATTCAATCGAATACGGAAGACTAGATTTCCTGCATTATAATCCGAATAAATACAGGAAATATCGGTTCCGTGACCATTACTGATCGCAAAATGAATGTCGTCCATCGTAATGTTTTTATCGAGCAGAGCTTCGGAGTCCATTTCCATACGTAAAATCCATTTGGATTTCTGAACGGTCTTGTCGAGCTCAGTTTCCATACATTCTTCCATCATCTCCTCGAATTCGTAATATTGTTCCATCAGTTGGCTATCATCGATGATTGTGGTATTACGATCATTGGGATCAAAACAGATTTGTAACGATTTAACTACGTCGACCAACTTGGTATGCTCCAACATCTTGGCATATTGTGCCGCGCGATCTTTTTCTAATTCGTCTACCGGCTTCAAATAGACCGTGAGTGACGGATTCTTTGGGTTCTTGGTGAGACGCAAGATTTCCTCAATTCGGGGGACACCACGTGTCACGTTGGATTTACTAGCTACTCCAGAAAGATGAAATGTGTCCTCGCAGCATACTGCATTATAGCAGTCAAAATTTCTGGTATCCTCAACAGTTAAATCATACGCATAATTTGTTGTATTAGGAACATTTTCAATTGAAACAATTTGGTCAAATATCATATCTGGATAACAGTTATTTCTAGGTTGCATTATTATTTTGCCATTTATCACGTTTGGAACAGTTAAATCTTCCCTACTATATTCTAAATTAAACACTTCGTTCAATAATTCTGCGCACTTTTTTTGTTTTTCTTCTACCTTGATATTTAACAAGGTTGCTAATTTTTGACATTGTTTATTGGTAACAGATAATACATATAATTGATGAATATTTTCTGGTAATGTTCCTCTATTATTTTCTTCGACTTTTCTGGGTTTACTTATTTTGCCAATAATATCTAAGTTTTTAATCATAATTTGTACATCAAGCAAAAGATTATATGATACAGATGACATTGAAATTGTCGAATATTTATACTGTTTTATTTCATCTTCTTCTGAAATATTGCGTCTTCCGACAGTTCCGTCTCCGCCAATATATGCGTCTAAGAATCCTAAAATGCAGTCTTTGTTTGAAAATACAATCTTTGGAGACACATATTTATTATGGCTAAGGTTTCCACAAAGATTCGAAAGAATTCTACATAAAACTGTGCTGTAAATTCGTACGTCCTGGCTTGTCCAACCTTCTTGAATCTTATTTTCGTGTTTGTAGACTTTCGTCGTCAAATTATGTTTTTCACACCAACTAATGATAGGTTTCAAATAATTATCATCGTTGTTCGCAATGGAAATTTGATGTTTTGTCATACAACCTTCTGCAGCATATGCACCAACCAAATATCCAAACTCATAATCCAATGCGATCATTTCTGGAATAGCGTAATTGCAAATGCTGTTTGTTTTCGTATACACGAATCCATCTTTGTAAAAATTCGTCTTTCTATCTGATTGTCTAGATTGATCACTTAAAACTAAATAAGCACTGTCACTACGATTATATGGAAGAACAAATGTTTTTCCCGAATGCTTTTTCCACCATTGATGTTCATTTACAACCTTTCTCGCTTTCTCTAATTCACTACCATAAATATATTCAGTAGGTGGTAAGATTTCACGAAGATTTAATTCAAATTGTTCCGTATATTCCAATGGTTTTCTAGAACAAGGTAAATAATCTCCAACTTTTAAATCTTTTCCATTTACACCTTGAATCTTACCATCAATCAATTGAAGAACCGATTTAGCTTTTGTAACAATTACTTCACGATTACCTTTTGTCGTTACTTTTAACATTGTATTGGTACCATCTTCATTGACAACTGGATGTTGTGTGACAGCTTCAATGCGTCTCCAAACTGTTTCACCTGCTTCATTAGCACTTGGAACTTCATAATATTCGGCTAGCTCTGCATAAGTTGTGTCTTTGTCTTCCATATAATCAATCTTTGGAGATGTTTTAATATGATCTTTGGTAAACTGCCCGATCTGCACTTTTTGAATTTCTTTCTTCGAATTTCTAACTAAAATTTCCGTTTCAAATGTTACACTATTAAGAGTGTTGTGAACTATGACTGCATAATCAGTCATAAATGTTTGATTCCCTGGAACTGTAAAATCGTAGACATATTCTGTTTGTTCGGGTGTATATCTTTCTATTTCAACAATTTCATCCCAAATGACACTCGAATACGCAGCCTGTTTCAAAACAGATATTTCTTTTTCAACTAAATTTGATTTTTCGTGTTGTTCAAACGTTTCAATGTACTTTTCCAAGGTGTTTCTACCAATCGAATCCTTCTTTGCCCATCTACCATAGTTTCGGCTCTGTCCTGGTAATTCTAATACCTTACCACAATTCGCTATAATTTCACCTAATCCATTGATTTTATCAATGTCTTCCCGTAAACTATAAGCGTCACTTCTTTCACTATATTTCACCAAATTTATTAATTTTTCAGTATGCAAATTTGAACCAATATGTTGTTGGTAAAGAGTAGCATACTTTGATGATATTGCCAAGTTATAATAATTATCTCCATTTTTAAAATTCTTATGTAAAGAACCAAAGATGTCGAAATATCCTAATAATAAGGAAATATCTTTAATAAGTTGACTGCTACGACTGCAAACACGTATTTGATGATGCATTTTATCACACATAAAATTACCATCTCCATCCATATAACCAGAAATAAGACCAGCTTTGAATTCATTGGGTGCTAAGAAGGCAAAATTAGGAACACGTTTAACAAAGGAACCTGTTCCACACGAATTCATAATGAGATCTGCTAATGGTTTGTAGGTAAATAGTGTATCTGTATTCGTGTATTGTTTTACGCTATCCAATATATGGCCAGTCTTTGATTTTACTGTGCAAGTTCTGTCGAATCTTGCTGCAAATTTTTTCACATTCTCAATGTAATATTCCGAAATATTGGAAATAGAAATGGATCCTGTCGCTTCGTCCTTTCCTTTCTTTTTGACCAAACAACCTTCCGCCAAATAAGCTCCAATAAACCATCCGAATAAATGGTCTAGTTCGTAAGTTTTACCCGCAATTTCTACAGAATCACGAATAAATGTATTATCGATATGTTTTGCTACTGGGATGCGCATACCTATCTCCATATCTGATCCTAATATCGGCTGAACGGTTTGATCTTTACGAATAAGATGGGAATGACTCATTGTTGTTTCTACAGTACGTCCACTCTTGGTTGTAACACGCATCATATCTCCATTGACAATATGACGACTTACGTGTGAAATTTTGTTCCAATGTGTCTTTTCGGTTTCATCCACACCAACAATATAATACTCATCATCCAGTTGTTCTAAAACGGTTTCCACACTATCTTTATGACCAGTATTAAAGGTATATTCGGGAAGTCTTGTGATTATATTATCACATAATGCTCCAATTTCTCCTGATATCATTTCAGGGATCTTTGTCTCTTTATTTACACGAATCATTTTTATTTTTTCGCTGCGTAATATGCTAAGCTGGGTTGTAGGTTCACCCAATGACTGACCCGCAATAACTCCTACCATTTCACCCGGATGAACTACCGCCTGTTTATATTTAAGCACTACGGTTTCTAACAACAATACTAGTGCTGCACGATGGAATCGCTTATTCACTAATAAATCTTTGGGTGTTAGATAGAAGTAATAGAGGATTTCAAAGAGGGGTGTTGGTTTCACATAATGCAATTTGCATAGTTTCTCGTAATATTCTTCGATGAGTTGGAAAGCCTCTAGGGGACTAATGTCAACAATCGAATTCGAATTGAGCGATAGTTGCCCCTGTACGTTAGCAATCAAATGTTGGAACGCTACAGGAACCTTTACTGAGTTCTCATTTTTATACGCAAATACATTTTTAACAAGAATTGGTTGATTCTCCAACATCTTTTCGATATATTCCTGGCATTTTACCTTGACTCCGGCTCGTTGTTTTCGAATACGCGATTGCGTACCTTTGCTATAAACATCCAATAGAGCGTCTTGTTGATCATTGACCCCGATAATATCGTAATGAGAGTATATGTCTTCAATACTCATCGAGACAAGAGGGATCATTTGGGTTTCCACTTTTACCGAGTCAAATCCGTCATCACCGTACGAGAATTGGACAATTTTACCCATATTATTTCGGACGGTCATATCATACTCGATACGCAAATCTTCTAAACCTTTGATCAATCTTCGCTGGATATATCCAGTGGAACTTGTCTTACACGCCGTATCAATGAGACCAATGCGACCCCCCATTGCGTGGAAGAAGAGTTCGGGTGCTGTTAATCCCGAAATGTACGAATTCTCGATGAATCCGCGAGCACCTGGACTATCATCGAACTTATTGAAATGGGGAAGGGTACGGCTATCAAATCCGTATGGAATACGTTTACCATCGACATTGGTTTGACCTAAGCACGAAATCATCTGGGAAATATTGATCAATGTGCCCTTAGATCCCGAATCGACAATCATCAAGAAACGGTTGTCTTTACTGAGAGATTTACGACCAATCTTACCAGCTTCTTCGTTGGCCTTGTTAAGCTGTTTGTTAATGCTGCTCTCGAACTCGGACATATTGGTATTGGCGGTGTTGTTTTCAAATACACCCAAATGTACCTTCTCAATGATGGTCTGTACCTCGTGTTTTTGTTTCGCAATCGCTTGAATGATCGCATCCTGGGTTTTTTTGTTCGAAATCAGATCACTGATACCGACACTGAATGAGCTCGATTTCATATACTCGGTGATGACGTTTTGTAAATTATCAATAAAATCCGCTGCTTGCATATTACCAAAATCATTGCAAACTCGGTGGATAATACCCTTAGTTGTGGATCCTAGTGTGGATTTTTCAATCTGTCCACGAATAAACTTGCCGTTACGGATTTCCAACACATTGTTAGATGTGCCAAAATCGTCATTTTCTTCGAATAACTTGGTCTTGTATTTCATGGTAAGAGGTGGCATAATCTGTGACAAAATCTCAAAACTGCTGAATTCTTTCTTGTCTTTCAATGCATCGGTATTTACATTAGGATACATCATTAACAAATTCATCGCATCTCTAGCAGAAATCTTGATATTAGGGCGGGTGAATCGGTACGATCCCAAGAGCGAATCTTGGTAAATACCGATAATAGGGGAATTAGAAGAGGGACTTACCATTTGGTACGGAATTGCCGCCAAATTACGCAATTCTGTTTCTGCTGAAACACTCTGACTCATATGCATATTCATCTCCGGTGAATTTTTGGCTGCATTTATCGTAAGAGATTACAATAATTACACCCAAAAACTGCCCTCTCGGGCAGGATCGGAACTATACCTTGTGCCTTATCAGGTTGATTAGACCATCATTTAAGACCCGTAACCGTCTAGTCTCTGAACCTTCTCCATTCTCTATCATAGCGAGATTAGGAGCTTGGCTGCTGATTGCCCTTTGATGTAGGTTTTCACCTTTGTGGACGGTCATTACCCGTGTTCTTCATTATTGTTTCCAATAATGAATGGTACTACATCATTTGTGGGGTTTCCAGCAATTTGGTCACGTCACCGTATATAGACTCTATTCGTGGGTTTGTAGTTACGAATATAGAATATATACGATTATACGGTTATATTTATCCAACAACCTATGCAAAATTGTTGAATAAGCAGACATTACACTGTTTTCCCAACCAAGTATTGTCTACAACTTGATTGGCAGCCGCATGTTGGAGACAAGACGTTTATCTCCATCAAAATCAGCCGTTGTATTTTACAGAATTCCACATCACTCACCCAGCGATATGAAATTCACCTGACCTTTCGTATCAGGACTAGACTTTACCTTAGATCTTCATCGGGGGTGATTAACCCCCTCAGACCCACTATCATCAAGTCGTTGAACCTTCCCCATGCTCTTATCATAACGAGTTTAGGGGCTTGGCTGCGGATTTCCCAATCCTTTACATTTTTACTGTCGGGTTTGGCTATTAACCAAGATCCCCTATCCGTTGTTTCCAACAATAGGGTAGTAGTAAAGGCTCTAAGGGGGTCCCCGTGTCATCTGGTGATATATAAAATTTTTGGTAGCAAATATTACCATAAATTTTATATATCACCAGACTTTTCAATTTGGTAGTGTTGCAAAGCAGGGAAACCAATGGTTCCCTGCTTCACTAGGGAGTAGCACGCTTTTCACGCTCCCTGTTGACAACCTAATTTTGATTGTACGGTTTTGTGTCAGCGACATTCATACGGAAAGTATCGCCGATTTTCATTACCTTTACGATGTGCCCCATCATCGACATTCTGTGTAAACTGGGTTGTCGATTGAACAGCACACAGTCTCCATCCATCATATGACGATGAACCACATCTCCATCTTCGAGTCGGATCGATGCGCGATCCACATAGCGAAGCGAGATATTCTCACCATTTTTACGTTCCAAGATCTTCGCACCCGGATATTCCTCCGGACCATTCTCCACCAGCTTTTTCAAGAAATCGCGGTTACGTTCGTTCACCATCATAGGTTTCGTAATGTTCATCGCAATCTTCTTAGGAACACCCAATTGCCGGATCGACAAGTTCGGATCACCGGTAATGACCGAACGGGCACTAAAATCCACACGTTTACCCATCAGATTACCACGAATACGACCCGCTTTACCATTCAACCGTCCCATAATACATTGGAGAGGACGTCCTGATCGCTGCGCCATTGGTACTGCACCTTTCACTTTATTGTTCACGATCATCGCAATGAAATATTGTAGAACCGTCGTCTGTTGTTCTATCACATTCGGCGCGGCACCCTTGGCAATCTTATCCGCCAACTCTTTGTTGGTCTTGATAATATTGCTGTAAATATGCGTCAAATCGTCTTCACTACGTTGTTGAGCATCGTGTTTTACCGAGGGTCTTACTGCCGGAGGCGGAACAGGTAATACTTCACAGACCATCCAATCAGGGCGAGACCAGATCGGACTAAACCCCATAAAGGTGACATCCTCGTCCGAAATACGCTTGAATATTTTCAACACGATTTCGGGAGTTAAACGGATGCTAATTTTACGATTTTCGGCATCTGATTCGGTCTCCATATTTTCCCAGATGGCAAACAAGGTAGAAAACCCCTCCAATTTGATCTTATCGGGTTGTTTACATCCACATCCGTCTTCTGTGCTATCACCACAACGCTTGATCTTAGCACATAGTCCAGATACGTACGTCCAACGTTTCTCACCTGGCATTTCGGCAATATGTCGGTGTTGGTTTTTATTGATCAATAGCTTGCTGCATTTAAAACAAACACATCGGCAAATTTTCATTATTTCTCGGATATGTTGGATAAAGAACACTGGACGTGCCAATTCAATATGCCCAAAATATCCTGGAGTATCAATATACGTTAAACCATCTGTCGGGCAAATCAGCCCCGGTTCTAGTACACCCATTCTAGGATCAAAGAGCCCCCCTATCACCGGTTTGTTGTTTATGTAAGTGTCCCGAGAGGTAATTTCGGCTACACTATTTTTTCGTATTTCTTCCGGTGATAACATCGAGAATACGACTCCGATGATTCTGGAAGGAGTTTTCTGCTCATTTTTAATTCGTTGGGACGACATTGAATTACCTATAATATAATGCTCATACTTTTTAAATCGTTTCGCAATTCAATTTTTTCTAAGGGAACCAAGGTTCCCTTATGATCCCTCCTTTTTTAACCTCTATGCTGTGATAAAAAAATGTTTATAAATTTACAAAAATATTTATGTTTTTATGCTAATTCTATGAAGCTACCATAGAAGTCTTACCAAACTTATCCGGTGATCGTAGATCACCTACTAAGTAAGTAGTTAGAAGGCTTTCAGCCCTCTTACCAAGCGTCGTTACCACTTCCTTCATAACCCCCCATTTTCTGGTTCTCTCTTTCATATTTCATTTTTTCCAAAGCAATTCGTTCGTCTTCTTTGCGTTTATCTGCTGCATCTTGCAACTCTTTTTTACTTGGACCATCATTTGCCATTTTTTGTTTCATCTTATTCACTTGACGTTGACTTTCGAAATAAGCCGCTTGTTTTTGTCTTTGTTGGTTAGCCTCGAGTCGGGCTTTTTCCCAAGGACGAATACCATTACTACGACATCCTACAGTATAAAATGCCATTGCATCCATACCTTCTATACCTATTACCTGTTCCTTGGTATTATCACGTTTACCGGCGAAATAAGCGACTTCTGTTGACATTGTTATTGTTGTTGTTGATACTGATAGTATTATCATTATAAAATAATTCAATTTTCTTGGGGTCAGAGAACCCGTAGGGTTCTCAACCTTGTTGAGCTTTGCTCAACTTAGGGAACCGATGGTTCCCCCTAAGACCCCCTCCTTCAATTATGTTAGCTTAGAATGTAACATAATTATATGTATTAGTTTCCGAGGCTAAGGGAAGGGGTCGCAGGGGTCCGAGCCCGAAGGGCTCAACCTGGAGCGCCTACGGCGCTCTAAGGAAACCTACGGTTTCCCTGCTGAAAAATTGATTCTACAAAAATAATAAAAAAATTACATAAACAGTAAGTGCTATTCAGTAATAATGCCGATTAAAATGAAGTTATCCGAATCCAAACCCAAGTCTTCTAAAAAAGAGGAAAAGAAAAATACTCTTAAGAAAAATCGCCCTGATTCTGACGACGAATCAGACGATTATGAAACCATTTCGGAAGATGAGGACGATTTAGAAGATACGGAAGATGAGGATACAGATGACGATGATTCTGACGATTCTTCTTACCATCCACCCGTTCGTAAAAGTAATACAAACAAAAAAAGTAAAAAGGTAGTGGAAGAAAGCGATGAGGAGGATAGTGAAGAGGACGAAGATGAGGAAGAAGAAATGGACAATCACGAACTTCAAAAATTCATTTCCAAGATCTTTCCATCGAAATATATGGACGAAAAAGTAGCTAAGAAAAAGACCAAAAAGCCCGAGAAGCCCGAAAAGAAAGAAAAAAAGGAAAAGCCGAACCTCCGTAAAAAGTCGACTAAAAAGGCAAAGAAGCAGGAAGAGGAAGATGATTCCGACGACGATGAAGATGAGGAAGACGATCCACAAGATCGCGGGTTTGAAGATGAGGCCGATGAACAAAACTTTTATAGCATCATTTTTGGAGAAGAAGAAGACGACGAATGTGCCTATATTGAAGAAGACGATGCCGAATGTGACAGCGATGATGAAGAGGCATTTATGAAGGAAAATTATCAAAAATTGGAACCTGTCGGGGAAGTCGAAAAAGAAAAGCCAGTAAAGACCTCTAAAAAGGCAAAGGTTTCCAAGAAAAAACAAGATACAGTAGAAGAGGAACTCACCGATGTCGAGCACGAATATTTGGAATTGGTCGAAACCAAAAAGGCGTTGGTCGAACAACTCCGTAAAAAGCCCAAAAGTAAAGTTCTACGTAATGCAGTAAGCGAATGTAATCGATCTATCAAAAAGCTAATCAAGAAGGGTCGTACCAAGAATGCCAAGACCTATCATAAGCTCATTCACGATGACAAAAAACGTACCAATGAGATTGATTATTTCAAGAAAAAGCTGTCCAACAAGGAACAGTTGCGTGTGATGAATGATCTGAAAGAGATCAACAAACATATTAATATTGAAAAACCTTACCGCCTTCGTCTCTTAGACTCTAAGATGCCCCCTAAATTGAAGGCGATTGCCTTGCAAAAACTGAATATTCTACGTATGATGGACCCAGGTGATAACGAATACTATAAAATCAAAAATTGGGTCGATACGTTTATGCGCATCCCATTTGGATCCTACAAATCCTTGTCGGTAAATATGGAAGACGGGATGGAAGTTTGCAACCAATTTATGGAAAATGCGAAAACAACACTGGATGTTTGCACTCACGGTCTCAATGATGCTAAAATGCAGATTATGCAATTTATGGGTCAATGGATTGCGAATCCGGGTGCGATGGGTTCAGCAATTGCTATACACGGTCCACCGGGTACTGGTAAAACCAGTTTGGTGAAGGAAGGAATTAGTAAGATCTTAGGACGCGAATTCACTTTCATTGCTCTAGGTGGTGCGGGTGACAGTAGTTTCTTAGAAGGTCATTCGTATACGTACGAGGGCAGCTCTTGGGGGAAAATTGTTCAGATTCTGATTGACAGTAAGTGTATGAATCCGGTGATTTATTTTGATGAGTTGGACAAGGTGTCTGACACGCCCCGTGGTGAGGAGATTATTGGTGTATTGACTCATTTGACCGATACGTCACAGAACAGCCAATTTCACGACAAGTATTTCTCAGAAGTCGATTTTGATTTGAGTAAATGTTTGTTCATTTTCAGTTACAATGATGAGAGCAAGGTCAATCCCATTTTGCGTGATCGTATGTATCGTATTCAGACCAAGGGATACGAATCCAAAGAAAAAGTCGTGATCGCGCGTGATTATCTGTTGCCGAAGATTCGTGAACAAGTGAGTTTCAAAGAGGGTGATATTGTTATTCCAGACGATACGATTCAATACATTGTTGGAAATAGTGCCCTTACCAAAGAGGAATCGGGGGTACGTAATTTGAAGCGGTGTTTGGAGATTATCCATACCAAATTGAATTTGTTCCGGCTAGTAAAACCAGATTCGGAACTATTTGGTAAGGATATGGAGATGAAGGTTACGTTCCCTTATACCGTTGGTCGTAAGGACGTCGATATTTTAGTAAAGAATGAAGAGAAACAGAACCAGAGTTTGTTAGCTATGTACGTATAGGAGGAACCTTAGGTTCCTCCTAACCACCTCCTCTTAACTTTTAAAAATTTTTGTAAAATTGAATTATTTTTTTATGTTAAAATAATGTAAATATTATAACATAATAATGAACACAATGGAATCTGATAACGGAAATAATAGTATGATTAGTGAATGCCTTCAAAAGCAGATAGACGAATGTATTGAAAGGTTAAATACAGAAGATGTGAACATTATGATTGGAATGAAAATCAAAATGGATGCGTGTTCCTTAGCACAAGATACTACAAAAAACGATGATCCAAATGATCAAAAACATTTCCGCCGGTACTTACGATCAGTCGCCTTTCGCCGAATATTAAAAGATATCAATGGATATTTGTATTTAAACTGTAAACACGAATATGTGGAGGATACGATTGACATCGATCCAGATCGAAGTCAGACAATCAAATATTGCAATAGATGTATGTTAACATTTTAAATTCTATTCTGTAAGTTTTTATCAAAAATAAAATATAGTCCGATAATAGCCAATAAAAATCCTAATAATTGTAAATAAGTATATTTTTCTTTGAATATTACAATTCCTAATATTAATAAAATTACAACAGAAACAATTTTTAAATACATATGGTTCATAAGTGGTGTGTTATAATTTTTATCAAATTCAATAAAATAAATGGCAGAAATCGTTGTTACTGCGGTAATAAAAAGTATTGACAAATGTTGATATGTATCTAATTTCCGGAAGTTATTCATTGTTTTTACAATAGTTTTTGGTTCATTAAAATACAAATATAAAATGTAAAAACACGAAAATAAAAATATTAACATTGCGTTAATAAGCAAAAAATCGTGGGAATCCAATGTTCCGAGAACGTGTTTTCTAAAATAGGGATTGGCTGATTTTAACAACTGTACTATTACAAGTGATTCATACATATTTATATTATTATAACATAAATATGTAAATTTGGTCTATTTGTGTATCATTCTCCGTCGATAGCCTCAGAACCACCGAAGGTGGTTCAAGGTTGCAAGCTTCGCTTGCTGACCCGTTAGGGCTATCTATGGAGAATCGCCGTTTTGCGCCACCTGGCGGTTCTGTCGGGGTT